>Ga0308156_1000140_pt1 | contig 230204 bp, 213 predicted proteins | sample PhyAR2_FD_201041 | JGI IMG/M metagenome (GOLD analysis project Ga0308156, IMG submission 201041) | Phyllosphere microbial communities from UC Gill Tract Community Farm, Albany, California, United States - DLSL A.R2 | ecosystem: Host-associated > Plants > Phyllosphere > Unclassified | place...
CGAATCGATTTTTCCCGACCAACAAACAACGGAATTACCATGTGCGGATAAACCACCACGTCGCGCAGAGGCAACACGGGGATTTCAATGCGTTCAGAACGCTCAGGATTCATAGAGCTCTCTCTTAGTTAGTGTCCGCCAGGTGATGGGCACCGCATAATGCAGGGAATGTGCAGTTAAACCCACAGGATTATGAGTATATGGGGATGATCGTCCGACATTCAACGTCATGAGAGTGAGAAAAACAAAAGGGGAAAGAATTTTCCCCTTTTTTAATAATATCAACGCCCTTGCGGTGGCGAATTATTCGCCAGATGCCTGGGCTTCATGCTTGCCGTAGATCAGCATCGGCTCTGACTGGCCTTCGATAACCGACTCGTCGATTACCACTTTTTCCACGTCTTCCATAGAAGGCAGGTCATACATGGTTTCCAGCAGCGCGCCTTCAACGATAGAACGCAGACCACGCGCACCGGTTTTACGCGACATCGCTTTTTTGGCGATGGCGGTCAGGGCTTCGTCGCGGAACTCCAGCTCAACGCCTTCCAGGTTGAACAACGCCTGGTACTGTTTGGTCAGAGCGTTTTTCGGCTCGCGCAGGATCTGGATCAGAGCCTCTTCACTCAGCTCGTTGAGCGTCGCCACGACCGGCAGACGACCAATGAATTCCGGGATCAGGCCAAATTTGATCAGATCTTCAGGCTCAACCTGAGAGAGCAGCTCGCCTTCGCTCGCTTTTTCCGATTTGCCTTTCACCGTGGCGCCGAAGCCGATGCCGGAGCCGGTTTCCACGCGCTGGGAGATCACTTTATCCAGGCCCGCGAACGCGCCGCCGCAGATAAACAGAATTTTCGAGGTATCTACCTGCAAAAACTCCTGCTGCGGATGCTTGCGGCCGCCCTGCGGTGGAACTGCCGCCACGGTGCCCTCAATCAGCTTCAGCAGCGCCTGCTGCACGCCTTCGCCGGAGACGTCGCGGGTAATCGACGGGTTATCCGACTTACGCGAGATTTTATCGATCTCATCGATGTAGACGATGCCGCGCTGCGCTTTCTGCACGTCGTAGTCGCACTTCTGCAGCAGCTTCTGGATGATGTTTTCCACATCTTCGCCCACGTAGCCCGCTTCGGTCAGCGTGGTGGCGTCAGCCATGGTGAAAGGCACATCCAGCAGGCGCGCCAGCGTCTCTGCCAGCAGGGTTTTACCGCTACCGGTCGGCCCGATCAGCAGGATGTTACTTTTACCCAGCTCAATGCCGTTGCTGGTATCGCCGTTGCGCAGGCGTTTATAGTGGTTGTACACCGCAACCGCCAGCACTTTTTTCGCCTTTTCCTGGCCGATAACATAATCATCGAGGTGATGGCGGATTTCGTGCGGCGTAGGCAGCGCGCTACGTTCGCGATGCGGGGCAACTTCTTTAATCTCTTCGCGAATGATGTCATTGCACAGATCGACACATTCGTCGCAGATATACACTGACGGCCCGGCAATCAGCTTACGCACTTCATGCTGGCTTTTGCCGCAAAAAGAGCAGTACAGCAACTTACCTGAACCGTCTTTGCGCTTATCTGTCATCAGTTAACCTCTTCTTGTTCTCAGGCCATACAGGCGTACGGCGCAGGCCGTGCGAACACGGCCAATATTCATTCAACTCAAACCCGTTTCCCACTAACTATAGCGTAAGGAGACGGGCAGATGAGTCTTATTCGCGATGTGTCAGGACGGAGTCGACTAAACCATACTCTACCGCTTCACTCGCCGAGAGGAAACGGTCACGCTCGGTATCGCGCTCAATTTCTTCCAGCGACTTGCCGGTATGCTCCGCCATCAGCTCATTCATGCGCTGTTTCACTTTCAGAATCTCTTTCGCATGAATCTCAATGTCGGTCGCCTGGCCCTGATAGCCGCCCAGCGGCTGGTGGATCATCACGCGCGAGTTCGGCAGGCAGAAGCGCTTGCCTTTAGTGCCGGCGGTCAGCAGGAACGCGCCCATAGAACAGGCCTGGCCCATACAGATAGTGCTGACGTCAGGCTTGATAAATTTCATGGTGTCGTAAATCGACATGCCCGCGGTGATAACGCCGCCCGGGGAGTTAATATAGAGATAGATATCTTTCTCAGGGTTTTCCGCTTCCAGAAACAGCATCTGCGCCACGATCAGATTGGCCATGTGATCTTCAACCTGACCGGTCAGGAAGATGACGCGCTCTTTCAGCAGGCGAGAATAGATGTCGTAGGAACGCTCGCCGCGCGAAGTCTGTTCAACCACCATGGGCACCAGCGCATTGCGCGGCGCAGTAAATTCACGATCGCCACTGTATGACATTACCGTCTCCTGGATATAGTTCATTGGCTACATTCTGTACCGATTGTTTCTGAAGCGAGCACGCTTAGCGCTGCTCCGCTCCGTTTCCGACACCTTCAAGGACGGTTAATCAGCCAGTCTAACTCTCTTCTGCATACTCCCTCAATCTGGGGATACTGCCCTGCTGTTTCAAGCATAACAACCTTTTCTCTATTCGCTAACCGGGAAAAAGCGCAACGTGAATAATTTGCCGATTTATTAAGCGAATAGCGGCGGATAAGAGGCGATGGTGCCGGAAAAACAAAAAAGCCCGCGACTTTGCAGCCGCGGGCTTAGCACTTCTGGTTAAATCAGCGATCAGGCAGCGGTGGTCTGATTCATCAGTTCCTGGAAGCTGGTCGCTTTCTCAGTCACTTTCGCTTTTTCCAGAACGGCTTCGACCGCCTGCTCTTCCAGCGCAACGTTGCGCATGTTGTTCATCAGCTCGTTGTTCTTGCTGTAGAACTCGATTACTTCCTGCGGATCTTCGTAAGCAGAAGCCATCTCTTCGATCAGTGCGTTAACGCGCGCTTCGTCAGCCTTCAGCTCATGGGTGCGAATCACTTCGCCCAGCAGCAGACCAACAACCACACGGCGTTTCGCCTGCTCTTCGAACAGCTCGCGCGGCAGTTCCAGCGCTTGCTTCTCGTTGCCGCCGAAGCGCTGTGCAGCCTGGCGACGCAGCACGTCGATTTCGCTGTCGATCAGGGCAGCCGGCACGTCGATGTCGTTGGCTTTCACCAGACCGTCGATCGCCTGGGTTTTCACGCGGTTGCGGATAGCGCCTTTCAGCTCGCGGTCCATGTTTTTACGCACTTCAGCGCGCAGACCTTCGATTGAACCATCTTCCACGCCGAAACGCTTGATGAAATCTTCGGTCAGCTCCGGCAGCTCGCGCGTTTCAACTTTCTTCAGCACGATCTCGAACTTCGCGTCTTTCCCTTTCAGGTTTTCCGCGTGGTAGTCTTCCGGGAATTTCACGTCGATGGTGAACGTTTCGCCCGCTTTATGACCCACGATGCCCTCTTCGAAGCCCGGGATCATACGGCCCTGGCCCATCGCCAGCACGAAGTCAGAGGCTTTGCCGCCTTCGAACTCTTCGCCGTCTACAGAGCCGGTGAAGTCGATGGTCGCGCGATCTTCAGCAGTCGCTGCCGCATCGCTCTCTTTCCAGTTGGCCTGCTGCTTGCGCAGGGTGTCCAGCATGGCGTCGACGTCAGCGTCGGTCACTTCTACCAGCGGTTTTTCAACTTCGATGCTGTCCAGACCCTGCAGTTCAACTTCCGGGTAGACTTCGAATTCAACGGCGTAGGTAAAATCTTCGCCTTCTTTATACTCGCCCGGCACGTAGTTTGGCGCGCCAGCCGGGTTGATTTTTTCTTTGATGATGGCGTCAACGAAGTTGCGCGTCATCAGCTCGCCCAGTACGTCCTGGCGAACGGAAGCGCCGTAGCGCTGTGCAATGATATTGGCCGGCACTTTGCCTTTACGGAAACCATCGATACGGACTTTTTTCGCCACTTCCACCAGTTCTTTCTTCACTGCGCTTTCGATGCTGTCAGCGGGGACAGTAATCGTAATGCGACGGCCCAGACCCTGCGTGGTTTCTACTGAAACTGTCATCTTGTTACCTCAAAAAATCGCGTGCTCGGTCAACTTCAGACACCACACATTATGCAATGCGCCGTATCCAACAACCGGGACGGCTTCCATTAAGAGAACCTGATCCCTGTCACCAGAAGCGTCCCGAAGACATTCCGGAAAAATAGACGCAGCATTATAGCGGCATCGCCCTGGTGAGTCGAGGCTGTAAACTCACCACTTTTTAACGGGTTTGCTGCTTTTTTGCGCCGGAGATCGCGTTTATCGCTAAATAATGAAAAAAAACGGCCCGCAGGCCGTTTTTTAAATGTGGAGAGATCAGGCAAGGGTACCGGCGCCGCGGCAGTTTGGTGAGGCGAGTACGGTATCCTGCAGCCCTTCCCACTCTTTCAGGGTGTAGGTATGCAGCGCCAGCGCGTGTACGCTGCCAGCCAGTTCAGCGGCTAACTCGCCATAAATCGCCCGGTGACGCGCCAGAAAGCGCTGGCCAGCAAAGACGTCGCTGACGATAACCACCTTGAAATGGCTTTCTGAACCCGCCGGAACATTGTGACGATAGCTTTCGTCATGCACTTCCAGATGAGCCGGCTCAAAAGCCAGGCGCAGCTTCTCTTCAATCTGTTCGCGAATCATCGTCTCTTTCCTCAATGGCGAGCGCTGTGCCCCATCTGGTTAAATATTAGTAGCTTTTCAGGCGTACCCGCACAAATGTGTGAAAATATTTCCACCGCCCTCTAAACCGACCAGCATGATAGCGCAGCGAGAAAGGCGGTCAATGCCCCGATTTTTCTTAGGGTATAAAAAAGGCGTTTAGCGCGAATTTCCCCCTCGCGAGGGCTTTTTTCACCGCCGCGCAATGCTATGATGGCCGCAGTTTTTGCAAACCAACCCACACCATTAATGAGAATAAGCATGTTGAAAAAACTGTTATTTCCCCTGCTGGCCGCGTTCATTTTGGCCGGCTGCGCCACTAACAGCAATACGTTGACCATTCAGCCGAAAATCGAGCTGCCCCAGCAGGATCCGAGCCTGATGGGCGTGACCGTCAGCATCAACGGCGCCGATCAGCGCAGTGACCAGGCGCTGGCGAAAGTCAATCGCGACGGCCAGCTGGTGACCCTGACGCCGTCGCGCGACCTGCGCTTCCTGCTGCAGGAAGTGCTGGAGAAACAGATGACCGCGCGCGGCTATATGATCGGCCCGGAAGGCGCTGTTGATCTGCAGATCGTGGTAAACAACCTCTATGCAGACGTTACCCAGGGCAACGTGCGCTACAGCATCACGACCAAAGCGGATATTTCGATTATCGCCACCGCGAAAAATGGCAATAAGCAGGTGAAAAACTATCGCCAGACCTACAGCGTAGAAGGCGCATTCAGCGCGACCAACGACAAGATCACCAAAGCGGTGAACTCGACGCTGGGCGATGTAATCTCCGATATGGCACAGGACACCAGCATCAACAACTTCATCAAGCAGAACGCGCACTAATCCGCCGTACTGTATGCCCGGCGCACCGCCGGGCATCGCTTCAGGGTCAGCATGAATCACTATCTTCGCATCTTCACCCAACGAAACGCCGCCGTCTTACTGCTGCTCGGCTTTGCTTCAGGCCTGCCGCTGGCGCTGACCGCCGGCACGCTGCAGGCGTGGATGACGGTAGAAAATGTCGATCTCAAAACCATCGGCTTCTTTTCGCTGGTGGGCCAGGCGTACGTCTTTAAGTTTCTCTGGTCGCCGGTTATGGACCGCTTTACGCCGCCGTTTCTCGGTCGCCGCCGCGGCTGGCTGCTGCTGACGCAGCTGGCGCTGATCGCCGGCATCGTCGCTATGGGCTTTATGCAGCCCGGACGTGACCTGACGCTGCTCGCCGCGCTGGCGGTGCTGGTCGCCTTATGCTCCGCTTCGCAGGATATTGTTTTCGACGCGTGGAAAACCGACGTGCTGCCGCCGGAAGAGCGCGGCAGCGGCGCCGCAATCACCGTGCTGGGCTACCGGCTGGCGATGCTGGTTTCAGGCGGGCTCGCACTCTGGCTGGCGGATCGCTATCTCGGCTGGCAGGCAACCTACTGGCTAATGGCGCTGCTGATGCTGCCGGCGCTTATCGCTACCCTGATGGCGAGCGAGCCCGACACGCGCTCCTCCACGCCGCACTCGCTGCGCGAGGCGGTATCGCTGCCGCTAAAAGATTTTTTCCAGCGCAACAACGCCTGGCTGCTTATTACGCTTATCGTTCTTTATAAGCTGGGCGACGCTTTCGCTGCCTCGCTGACCACGACCTTCCTGATTCGCGGCGTCGGCTTTAACGCCGGCGACGTCGGGCTGGTCAATAAAACGCTCGGCCTGCTGGCGACCATTATCGGCGCGCTCTACGGCGGCGTGCTGATGCAGCGCCTGAGCCTGTTCCGCGCCCTGCTGATTTTCGGCGTGCTGCAGGCGCTCTCAAACTTCGCCTACTGGCTGCTGGCGGTGACGCCACAGCACTTGTGGAGCATGGCCAGCGCGGTCTTTGTGGAGAATCTGTGCGGCGGTATGGGCACGGCGGCTTTCGTTGCGCTGCTGATGACGCTGTGCAACAAGTCATTCTCCGCCACCCAGTTCGCTCTGCTGTCGGCGCTGTCGGCGGTAGGCCGCGTCTACGTCGGCCCGGCGGCTGGCTGGCTGGTCGAGCTCTGGGGCTGGCCCACTTTCTATGCTTTCACCGTGCTGGCAGCGCTGCCGGGCCTGCTGCTGCTGCTGCTCTGCCGCGACACCCTGAACGAGGCGCAAACCCGTGAGCGCTTTCTACCCCGCACCTGCTTTGCCGCCGGCTATCGCTGGACGACGCGCCTGTTCTGCCTCGGATGCCTTTTTATCGCCCTCTGGCTGACGGCGCTGGCGTGCCAGGCGCTGGGGCTGCTGGAGAACGTGCCGGGCGCGCTGTTTGAAACCGGCATGGCGCTGCTGGCACTGGCAGTTTGCGGCGGCGTGGCGCTTGACTACAGGGCGCAGCGAAAAAGTGCGGCAGCGTAGCCCTGTTCATTAACTTCAGGTATTATTTCGCAAAGCAATTAAACCAGCCGCCTTCAGGGGCGGCAAAAGTTAAAATTTGTCATCCAGTGTTATTTTCCTGGAAATATTAAGATCCAGTTTTGGCATTTAGCGAACATATTAAAAACCGGTGCGCAATTATATTGTATAAATTTCATCACACAAATGATGCAGATTTGTTAAAGAATTGAGTATCAAAAGTAAGGGTTATTCTTTCCCTGATTTCTTTAAGGATACTTTCATTGGTTTTTGTTATATTAGTGCCAACTGCTTGTCGCAGTTAATAATTTATCACCCCAGGCAACATCTGTGACACCCTTAGCAAAAGGTGTCAACACGCTGCTGACACATCCTTATGCTGGTTTACACTGCATAAACCTTCCCGTAAAATGCGCGCACACTTAAACGACAATAAGCCCTTTGTCATTGAGGTCGTTAAATGAGACTCAGGAAATACAATAAAAGTTTGGGGATTTTGTCATTAATTGCAGGCACTTTGTTAATGAGTGGCTGCGATAATGCGTTGTTAAATCCCAAGGGACAGATTGCACTTGAGCAACGTTCGTTGATTCTGACAGCCTTTGGCTTGATGTTGATCGTCGTTATTCCCGCAATCTTGATGGCGGTGATGTTTGCATGGAAATATCGTGCATCCAACACTGAAGCGAAGTACAGCCCTAACTGGTCGCACTCTAACAAAGTCGAAGCCGTGGTCTGGACCATTCCGATCCTGATCATTCTCTTCCTCGGCGTGCTGACCTGGAAATCAACCCACGCGCTGGAGCCGAGCAAACCGCTGGCCTCCGACGTTAAACCGGTTGAGATCCAAGTGGTGGCGCTGGACTGGAAATGGTTGTTCATCTACCCGGAACAGGGTATTGCCACCGTTAACCAGATCGCTTTCCCGGCTAACACGCCGGTGAGCTTCAAAATTACCTCTAACTCCGTTATGAACTCCTTCTTTATTCCAACGCTCGGCAGCCAGATCTACGCCATGGCGGGCATGCAGACCAAACTGCACCTGATCGCCAATGAGCCGGGGACGTTCGACGGTATTTCCTCGAACTTCAGTGGTCGAGGTTTCTCTGGTATGAAGTTCAAAGCCATTGCAACCAAGGACGATGCGGAGTTCCAGCAGTGGGTCGCCAAAGTTAAAGCGGCGCCTAACACGCTGACCACTATGGAAGATTTCGAGAAAGTTGCCGTACCAAGCGAAAATCATCCGGTGGAATATTTCTCTTCAGCGAATCCTGAACTGTTCAAGCAAGTTATTGCTAAGTTCATGACCAGCCACGGGAAAATGGACATGTCTCAGCACGAAGGCATGGACATGAGTCATACCGCTTCCGCGGGAGCCGAGGAATAATACGATGTTCGGAAAATTAACACTGGATGCAGTGCCGTACCATGAGCCGATTATCATGGTTACGGTTGCCGGGATCATCATTGGTGGTCTGGCAATCATCGCTGCCCTAACCTACTTTGGTAAATGGCAGTACCTGTGGTCGGAATGGCTCACCTCCGTCGACCATAAAAAACTGGGTATCATGTATATCATCATGGCGTTCGTCATGCTGCTGCGCGGCTTCGCCGATGCAATCATGATGCGTACCCAGCAGGTAATGGCTTCCGCCGGGGAAGCTGGCATACTTCCACCGCACCACTACGACCAGATCTTTACCGCGCACGGCGTGATTATGATCTTCTTCGTGGCGATGCCTTTCGTGGTAGGTCTGATGAACATCGCGGTTCCGCTGCAAATTGGCGCGCGCGACGTTGCATTCCCGTTCCTGAACAACCTGAGCTTCTGGTTTACCGCGGTCGGTGTGATCCTGGTTAACCTGTCGCTGGGCGTGGGCGAGTTTGCACAGACCGGCTGGCTGGCCTATCCGCCGCTTTCAGGCGCGGAGTACAGTCCTGGCGTCGGGGTCGACTACTGGATCTGGAGTCTCCAGCTTTCCGGTATCGGGACCACGCTGACCGGTATCAACTTCTTCGTGACCATTCTGAAGATGCGTGCGCCGGGCATGGACCTGTTCAAAATGCCGGTATTTACCTGGGCTTCTCTTTGCACCAATGTCCTGATTATCGCTGCGTTCCCGGTTCTGACCGTGACCCTGGCGCTGTTGACGCTTGATCGTTACCTTGGCTTCCATTTCTTTACCAATGATATGGGCGGTAACATGATGATGTACGTCAACCTGATCTGGGTCTGGGGTCATCCGGAAGTGTACATCCTGGTTCTGCCGGTATTTGGCGTCTTCTCTGAAGTCACTGCGACCTTCTCGAAAAAACGTCTGTTTGGCTACACCTCGCTGGTTTGGGCAACTATCGCCATCACCGTACTGTCGTTCATCGTCTGGCTGCACCACTTCTTCACCATGGGTGCGGGCGCGAACGTTAACGCCTTCTTCGGTATTATGACGATGATTATCGCCATCCCGACCGGTGTGAAAATCTTTAACTGGCTGTTCACTATGTATCAGGGTCGCATCGTGATGCACTCTGCCATGCTGTGGACCGTAGGCTTCCTGGTCACCTTCTCTGTCGGTGGTATGACCGGCGTTCTGCTGGCGGTGCCGGGCGCAGACTTCGTGCTGCACAACAGCCTGTTCCTGATTGCGCACTTCCATAACGTCATCATCGGCGGCGTGGTATTCGGTTGTATGGCTGGCGTGACCTACTGGTTCCCGAAAGCCTTCGGCTTTACCCTGAACGAAACCTGGGGCAAACGCGCCTTCTGGTTCTGGATCATCGGCTTCTTCGTTGCCTTTATGCCGCTCTACGTGCTGGGCTTCATGGGGATGACCCGTCGTCTGAGCCAGGATATCGATCCGCAGTTCCACTCTCTGCTGGTTGTTGCCGCAGTGGGTGCAGCGCTGATCGCGTGCGGTATCATCAGCCAGGTCATCATGTTCTACGTCTCTGTGCGTGACCGTCATCAGAACCGCGATCTGACCGGTGACCCGTGGGGCGGTCGTACGCTGGAGTGGGCAACCTCTTCACCGCCGCCGTTCTACAACTTTGCCACTATCCCGCATATCCACGAGCGCGACGCGTTCTGGGAAATGAAAGAGAAAGGCGAAGCGTACAAGCAGCCGGCGAAATATGAAGAAATTCATATGCCGAAGAACAGCGGCGCGGCTATCGTGATCGCAGCCTTCGCAACGGTATTCGGTTTTGCCGCCATCTGGCATATCTGGTGGCTGGCTGGCCTGAGCTTCCTGGGCATGATCGTGACCTGGATTGTGAAGAGCTTCGACGAAGACGTGGACTACTACGTTCCGGTTGCCGAGATTGAGAAGATCGAAAAGCAGCACTTTGACGATATTAGCAAAGCGGGTCTGAAATAATGTCGACTGAAACTCTGACAAAACACCACCACGACGCCCATGCGGAGCATGGGCATCACGATGCAGGAGCCAATAAGGTCTTTGGCTTCTGGATCTACCTGATGAGTGACTGCATTATCTTCGCAACCCTGTTTGCGACCTATGCGGTTATGGTCAACAGCACTGCCGGTGGCCCGGCAGGCAAAGACATCTTCGAACTGCCGTTCGTTCTGGGCGAAACAGCGCTGCTGCTGCTGAGCTCCATCACCTACGGTATGGCGGTTATCGCCATGAACCACGACAAGAAAAGCTCGGTCCTTAGCTGGCTGGCGCTGACTTTCCTGTTCGGTCTTGGCTTTATCTGCATGGAGATCTATGAGTTCCATCATCTGATCGAAGAAGGCTTCGGCCCGAATCGCAGCGGCTTCCTGTCAGGCTTCTTTACCCTGGTAGGCACCCACGGTCTGCACGTTACCTGCGGCCTGATCTGGATGCTGGTGCTGATGTTCCAGATTGCCAAACGTGGGCTGACGTCGACTAACCATACTCGTATCCTCTGCCTGAGCCTGTTCTGGCACTTCCTGGATGTGGTGTGGATCTGCGTATTTACCATTGTCTATCTGATGGGAGTCATGTAATGAGTCATTCAGCTAACGGAAATGTTGTTCCGCACAGCAGCGTGAAGTCCTACATGATCGGCTTCATCCTCTCTGTCATCCTGACCGGTATTCCGTTCTGGATGGTGATGAGCGGCGAGTCATCTCAAGGTATGACCCTGGGCGTCGTGGTTGCCTGCGCAGTTATCCAGGTCGTTGTTCACCTGATCTACTTCCTGCATCTGGACACTAAGTCTGAAGGCGGCTGGAACATGGTAGCCATCGTCTTCTCGGCGGTCATTATTCTGATCGTCGTGGTTGGCTCGCTGTGGATTATGTGGAACCTCAACTACAACATGATGGTTCACTAAAGAGTCGCGTAATGATTAAGCAATACCTGCAAGTAACAAAACCAGGAATTATTTTCGGGAATTTAATTTCTGTGATCGGCGGATTTCTGCTGGCTTCAAAAGGCAGCATTGATTACGCCCTGTTTCTCACCTCGCTGATCGGCGTATCGCTGGTTGTCGCCTCAGGTTGTGTTTTCAACAACGTGATCGACCGCGATATCGACGTCAAGATGGAGAGAACCCGGAATCGAGTGCTGGTTAAAGGCCTCATCTCTGCGAAAGTAAGCCTGATTTATGCTACCGCGCTGGGTATTGCTGGCTTTGCGTTGCTTTACTTTGGTGCCAATCCGCTGGCCATGTGGCTGGCGGTCATGGGCTTTGTGGTTTACGTCGGTATTTACAGCCTCTACATGAAGCGTCACTCGGTTTACGGGACGCTGATTGGCAGCCTGTCTGGCGCCGCACCGCCGGTGATTGGCTACTGCGCCGTCACCGGTGAGTTTGACGCGGGCGCGCTGATCCTGCTGGCGATCTTTAGCCTGTGGCAGATGCCGCACTCCTATGCGATTGCCATCTTCCGCTTTAAAGATTACCAGGCGGCGAATATCCCGGTTCTGCCGGTGGTAAAAGGCATTTCCGTGGCGAAGAATCATATTACGCTCTACATTCTGGCGTTTATGATCGCTACGCTGATGCTGACGCTGGGCGGCTACGCGGGCTATAAATATCTGGTGGTCGCGGCGGCCGTAAGCGTATGGTGGCTGGGAATGGCGTTATCAGGCTACAAGACCTCGAACGATCGTGTCTGGGCGCGTAAGCTGTTCGTCTTCTCTATCGTGGCTATCACCGCGCTGAGCGTGATGATGTCGGTGGACTTTATGGCCCCGGCGTCAAAAGACCTGCTGACCTACGTGTGGTAAAGCCGCACGCTAAGATCTGCTAAGGGCGCGATTTCGCGCCCTTTCTTTTTGTTACCACTTCTTAAACACTATTATTTTACCCGCCCTGCCCTGCTCCCTAAAATAGATACGGCAAACTTACAGAGGTTGGAATGAACGATAATAAAATGACGCCGGTGGAGCTGCGCGCCACATGGGGTTTGGGCACGGTATTTTCCCTGCGTATGCTGGGCATGTTTATGGTCCTGCCGGTATTAACCACTTACGGCATGGCTCTCCAGGGCGCAAGTGAAACGCTTATCGGTCTGGCGATCGGCATCTATGGCCTGGCGCAGGCGATCTTTCAAATTCCTTTCGGCCTGCTCTCTGACCGCATCGGCCGTAAGCCGCTGATTGTCGGCGGCCTGCTGCTGTTCGTACTCGGCAGCCTTATCGCCGCGACCACCACCTCTATCTGGGGCATTATTCTCGGCCGCGCCTTGCAGGGCTCCGGCGCTATCGCCGCCGCCGTGATGGCGCTGCTCTCCGACTTAACCCGCGAACAGAATCGCACCAAGGCGATGGCCTTTATCGGCATCAGCTTCGGCGTCACCTTCGCCATTGCGATGGTGGTCGGCCCGATCGTTACCCACGCCCTCGGCCTGCACGCGCTGTTCTGGATGATCGCTATTCTCGCCTCGCTGGGTATCGTGATTACGCTGCTGGTGGTGCCCAGCGCGCCCGGCCATGTACTGAACCGCGAATCGGGCATGGTAAAAGGCAGCTTCCGCAAGGTGCTCGGGAATTCGCGACTGATCAAACTTAACGTCGGCATTCTCTGTCTGCATATTTTGCTGATGTCCAGCTTCGTCGCCCTGCCCGGCCAGTTCGAGCAGGCGGGTCTGCCCGCCGCCGAACACTGGAAAATCTATCTGGTGACGATGCTGATCGCCTTTGTCGGCGTGGTGCCCTTTATTATCTACGCCGAGGTAAAGCGCCGCATGAAGCGGGTATTCGTCGCCTGCGTCGGCTTAATCGTTATTGCAGAGATCGTGCTGTGGGGCGCGGAAGACCACTTCTGGACGCTGGTAATCGGCGTGCAGCTCTTTTTCCTCGCCTTTAACCTGATGGAGGCGATTCTGCCGTCGCTGGTGAGCAAAGAGTCGCCGGCCGGCTATAAAGGCACGGCGATGGGGCTCTATTCCACCAGCCAGTTTATCGGCGTGGCGATTGGCGGCAGCCTCGGCGGCTGGGTATTTGGCCATTTCGATGCGCAGACCGTGTTTCTGGTGGGCGCCATCGTGGCGGCGCTCTGGCTGTTTGTCGCCATGACCATGCAGGAGCCGCCCTACGTCAGCAGCCTGCGTATCGTGCTGAGCGATAAGGCGCTGGCGCAGCCGAACCTGGAACAGCGCCTGAAAGCCCAGCCGGGCGTATCGGCGGTGCTGATCGTGCCGGAAGAGAAAAGCGCCTATATCAAGATCGACAGTAAAGTCACCAGCCGCCCTGAGCTGGAGGCGCTGCTGGCAAGCAGCTAGCGCGCAGAGGCTTCTTTGGGCTGAAACAAAAGAACCGGCTTCGCGCCGGTTCTTTGCTTTTCACGCCAGCGTTAAAGTGACATATCCACCACGATCCGCCCCTCAATTTTTCCGGCGTGCATACGTTCAAAGATGGAGTTGATATTACTCAGCGGCTCGACGGCAATGGTCGCTTTCACCTTATGCCGTCCGGCAAAGTCGAGCGCCTCCTGCAAATCTTTTCGGGTCCCCACGATAGAGCCACGCACCGTGATACCGTCCAGTACCATATCAAAGATAGAGAGATCGAACTTGCCCGGCGGCAGCCCGTTAAGCACCATGGTTCCGCCGCGCCGCAGCGTGCCGATCGCCTGTTCAAAGGCCGCTGGCGACACGGCGGTGACCAGCGCGGCATGTGCGCCGCCAAACTGCGCGTGGAACACCTTCGCCGGATCGTCTTTACGTGCGTTCACCACCACGCTGGCACCGAGACGCTGCGCAAAAGCCAGCTTCTCATCGTCCACGTCTACCGCAGCCACGTTAAGCCCCATCGCCACCGCATACTGCACCGCCAGGTGACCCAGCCCCCCGATACCGGAAATCACCACCCAGTTTCCAGGTCTGGCTTCCGTCATTTTCAGCCCTTTATAGACCGTCACCCCGGCGCAGAGGATCGGCGCCACGTCGGCATACTCAAGGTTATCGGGCAGAATGCCGACGTAGTTGGCATCGGCCAGACAATACTCCGCAAAGCTGCCGTTAACCGAGTAGCCCGCATTCTGCTGCTCATGACAGAGCGTCTCCCAGCTATCGAGACAGTGCTCGCAGTGGCCGCACGCCGAATAGAGCCAGGGCACGCCAACGCGATCGCCCAGCTTAAGATGAGTAACGTTCGGCCCGACGGCCACAACCTCGCCAACCCCTTCATGACCGGGAATAAAAGGCGGCACGGGTTTAACGGGCCAGTCGCCCTCCGCCGCATGAAGATCGGTATGGCAAACGCCGGTCGCGGCAATTTTGACCAGCACCTGTCCTGCGCCAACTTCTGGTACCGGCACCTGCTCAATAACCAGCGGTGCACCAAACGCCTTAACCACGGCAGCTTTCATCATTTTCATGACTTCTTTCTCCTGTTTAGGGTTCCATCAAGAGATTTGCACACCTTGGGCGGAAAGCCTACCGGTTTAACGCAGCGGGAGAGGGAGAAACAGGCGGAACGCCAGGGGGAGTAAGCAAAGCGTGCGGCAGATCACCTGCCGCACGCCTGAAGAGGATTAATCGCGGAAATTCTTGAACTGGAACGGCTGGCCAAGATTGCCGCCGCGCACCAGCGCCATCGCCCCCTGCAAATCGTCGCGCGACTTGCCGGTAACGCGCAGTGAATCGCCCTGAATCTGCGTCTGCACTTTCAGCTTGCTGTCTTTGATCAGCTTAACGATTTTTTTCGCGACCTCAGTCTCAATCCCTTTTTTCATTTTGGCATCGACGCTCCAGCTCTTACCGCTGTGCTCGATCTCCTCTGGGATATCGAGCGCGGCGCCCTCAATGCCGCGCTTGAGCATCTTCTCACGCAGCATATCCACCAGCTGTTTCACCTGAAAATCGGACTCGCTGGTTACTTTGATGGTTTCACTCTTTTCGTTGAGCTCAAAACTGGCGCTCACGTTGCGAAAATCGAAGCGGGTCGTTAATTCACGGTTGGCATTTTCGACCGCGTTGCGGACTTCCTGCATGTCGATTTCTGAAACGATATCGAAAGATGGCATCTCTTCTTCTCCTGACGCTAAAGTGACATGCATAATACGCGTCTTGCCGCACTAAACAAAATCAGGCTGCGCACAACGCTATACTTATTATCGCTGTGTATAACAGAACAAACGACAACCCCGGATACGGGAGGCAGTATGAAAATTACCGTGTTGGGTTGCGGTGCTATTGGTCAGATCTGGCTCGCCGCTCTGGCGCGCCAGGGCCATGAGGTGCAGGGATGGCTGCGCGTGCCGCAGCCCTACTGTTCCGTCAACGTGATTGATTACCAGGGCCAGGTGAGTAACAACACCTTTATCGCCAACGACCCGCTCTTCCTCGCCGACAGCCAGCTGCTGCTGGTGACGCTTAAGGCGCCGCAGGTTTCGCCCGCGGTGCGCAACCTGCAGAGCGTGCTGTCAGACGATTGCCCGGTGCTGCTGCTGCACAACGGCATGGGCACGCTGGAAGAGCTAAAAGGCCTGAGCCAGCCGCTGCTGCGCGGCATTACCACGCACGCGGCGATGCGCGACGGCACGGTGATCAAGCATGTCGCCAGCGGCATTACCCATATCGGCCCGGCAAACCGCAAAAGTGCGGCCTTCAGCGATCTCGCCGATATCCTGCACGCAGCGCTGCCGGACGTCGCCTGGCATGACAATATCGCCGCCGCCTGCTGGCGCAAGCTGGCGGTCAACTGCATCATCAATCCGCTCACCGTAGAGCACGACTGCCAGAACGGCGCGCTGCGCGCCTGGCCGCAGCAAATCGACCAGCTCTGCCAGGAGCTGAGCTGGGTGATGGAGCGCGAGGGCCAGCATATTACCGCCGACAGCCTGCGGGATATTGTTTATAACGTGATTGAAACCACCGCGGCCAATACCTCCTCAATGCTGCAGGACGTACGCGCGCAGCGCCTGACTGAAATCGACTATATCTCCGGCTTCCTGCTGCGACGCGCGCGCGCGCAGGGCATCGCCGTGCCGGAAAATACCCGCCTTTATGAGCTAGTAAAACGCAAGGAGTCCCATTATGACCGAGAACAGGCCGGTTCTGGTTTGCCTGGCACATGGCAGTGAAGAGACCGAGGCGGTCACCACTATTGATTTGCTGGTGCGCGGCGGCCTGAAAGTCGTTACCGCCAGCGTAGAGAGCGACGGCGCGCGTGAAATCGTCTGCTCGCGCGGCGTGCGCCTGCTGGCGGATGCGCCGCTGGTGGAGGTGGCCGATGAGGACTATGCGGCGATCGTGCTGCCGGGCGGCCTGAAAGGCGCGGAAACCTTCCGCGACAGCCCGCTGCTGGTGGAAACCGTGCGCCAGTTTCATCTCTCCGGCCGTATCGTCGCGGCGATCTGCGCAGCGGCGGGCACGGTGCTGGTGCCGCACGATCTCTTTCCGGTGGGCAACATGACCGGCTTCCCCGGCTTAAAAGAGACCATCCCAGCGGAGAAGTGGATGGAAAGGCGCGTGGTGTGGGATCCGCGCGTCAACCTGCTCACCAGCCAGGGGCCGGGCACGGCAATGGATTTTGCGCTTAAGCTGATCGATCTGCTGGCAGGAAAAGAGAAAGCGGCAGAAGTGGCCTCCCAGCTGGTGCTGGCGGCGGGCATCTACGATTACAGCGAGTAAAAAAGGCTGCGCAGGGTGCGCAGCCCGTTTTATTACGGACGATAGACCTTCACGTTTTTAAAGCCCTGCTCGTGCAGATAGAGCGCCTGTAGCTTGCTCATCACGCCGCGATCGCAGTAGAGCAGCCAGGTTTTGCTCTGGTCGAGATCGCCGAACTGGCTGCTGAGCTTATAGAACGGCAGCGATTTCACCTCGGTGCCCTGCAGCGCCAGCGGCTTATCTTCCTGCTCGTCGATGGCGCGGATATCCAGCACCACGTCGTCGCTGCCGAACGAGTCAACGGTTTCCACTTCCACCACCTCCTCTTCAGCCTGCTCGGCGATATCGCGGATATCGACATTGCTCGCCTCTTCCACCACGCGCTGCAGAATCGCGAAGTCAAAATTCTGCTCTTCCGCCTCAATCTTCGCCTTGACCGCTTTCACCGTCGGGCTCTTTGAGATCACGCCGCAATATTCCGGCATGGTGCTGGCGAAATCTTCAGTGCCAATTTCGCGCGCCACCTTAATGATGTGCTCTTTATCGTGCGAGATCAGCGGACGCAGGATCAGCGTATCGGAGGCGTTGTCGATCAGGCGCAGGTTGGTCAGCGTCTGGCTGGAGACCTGGCCCAGCGCTTCGCCGGTCACCAGCGCCTGCACGCCGTAACGCTCTGCCACCATCGACGCGGCGCGCACCATCATGCGCTTCAGCACCACGCCCATCTGGCCGTCATCCACCTTTTCCAGAATCTCGCCGACGACCGGCTCGAAGTTGATCGCCACAAAGCGCACGCGATGCGAGCGGCCAAAGCGGTTCCAGATATAGTGCGCCACCTGACGCACGCCGATTTCGTGCGCCGCGCCGCCGAGATTAAAGAAGCAGTAGTGCACGCGACAGCCGCGGCGCAGCAGCATATAGCTGGAGACGCCGGAGTCGAAGCCGCCGGAGATCAGCGACAGCACATCTTCCTGGGTGCCGATCGGGAAGCCGCCCAGCCCTTCATAGCGACCGGTGATCAACAGCAGGCGATCGTCGTCGATTTCGAGATGCACGGTAACGTCCGGCTTGTTCAGCTGCACTTTCGCGCTGGCAATATGCTGATTCAGACCGCCGCCGACGTAGCGCTCTACGTCCTGCGAGCTAAACTCATGTTTACCGCGGCGCTTAACGCGCACGCAGAAGCTTTTGTTCTGCAGGCTGTCGCCATACTGCGCCAGCGTCTGCTCGAAAATATCGTGCACGTCGGTATAGCCGCGCTCTTCGACCGAGAGCACATGGTGAATACCGGGAATACGGGTGAGCTCTTCCACAATCACGCTGCGCAGCCCTTCGTCTTTCGACCGGACTACGATGTGATCCCAGTGGCGCACCACGGCGATATCCTCGCCGACGGTCTTCAGCACGTTGCGGATATTGCTGGTGAGAATTTTAATAAAGCGCAACCGCACCGACTGACTTTTGATGGTGATTTCAGGAAATAACTTGATGATAAACTTCATGGCGACACGAATTCGTTGGGCAAATAAGTGCGAGAGAGCGGCACTTAGCTGGTAAAATCACAAAAATTGCGGGCAAAAGAGCGCAACCGCATCCGAGGCGCGGGAGTATATCACCTTTGTCAGATGACTGCTTCTGCAACCGCAGTCACATTGATTATTTTGCTAATCAAACGCTCTCCGCTACCATGACCGATTACGAGAGAAAGTCTTACACGTGAGTCGACACTGAATATGCCGAAAAAAGCCGAACAGCCCGCTAGTTTTGAAACCTCCTTACAGCAGCTGGAGCAGATCGTCAGCCGACTGGAGAGCGGCGAACTGCCGCTGGAAGAGGCGCTGAATGAGTTTGAGCGCGGCGTACAGCTGGCGCGCAACGGTCAGCAAACATTACAACAGGCCGAGCAGCGCGTACGCATTCTGCTCAGCGACGATAAAGACGCCGATCTCAGCCCCTTCACGCCGGAAAAAGAGTAATGGATTTTATTCACCTGCTGAGCCTTTATCCGGAACGGGCTAACGCCGCGCTGTCTCGCTTACTCGCGCCGCTTCCCTTTCAGAGTTCTCCTCTGGTTAACGCCATGCGTTATGGGGCATTATTGGGCGGTAAACGCCTGCGTCCCTTTCTGGTCTACGCTACCGGCGAGATGTTCAACGCGGATCCGACGAGCCTTGACGCGCCCGCCGCTGCCGTGGAATGCATTCACGCCTACTCCCTGATCCATGATGACCTGCCAGCGATGGATGATGACGCGTTGCGTCGCGGTCAGCCGACCTGTCATATCAAGTATGGCGAAGATACCGCGATACTTGCCGGCGACGCGCTGCAGACGCTGGCGTTCTCTATTCTGGCCGACGAGCCGATGCCGGGCGTCAGCGACGCCAGCCGCATTGCGATGATCGCCGAACTGGCGCGCGCCAGCGGCGTGGCGGGCATGTGCGGCGGCCAGGCGCTCGACTTAGCGGCGGAAGGCCAGCGCGTCGGGCTGGAACAGCTGGAGCAGATTCACCGCCATAAAACCGGCGCGCTTATCCGCGCCGCCGTGCGCCTCGGCGCGTTAGCGGCGGGCGAGCGCGGGCGCGCTGCGCTGCCGGCGCTGGATACCTACGCCGACGCCATCGGCCTCGCGTTTCAGGTACAGGACGATATCCTTGACGTCGTCGGCGACAGCGCGGTTACCGGCAAAAAACAGGGTGCCGATCAGGATCTCGATAAAAGCACCTATCCGTCGCTGCTGGGGCTTGATAACGCCCGAGCGAAAGCCAGGGAGCTTCACCAGCAGGCGCTGAGCGCGCTGGATATTCTTGCGGCGCAATCGTTAGACACCACAGCATTGCAGGCGCTGGCAAGCTTCATAATTGAACGCGACAAATAACTTCCATAATGAGTCTCTGATGAGTTTTGATATTGCAAAATACCCGACACTGGCGCAGGCAAGCACCGTAGAGGAGCTGCGTTCTCTCCCGAAAGAGTCGCTTCCGGCGCTGTGCGACGAGCTGCGTCAATATCTGCTGGACAGCGTAAGCCGCTCCAGCGGCCATTTCGCCTCGGGTCTGGGCGTGGTCGAACTGACCGTCGCGCTGCATTACGTCTATAACACGCCGTTCGATCATCTGGTGTGGGACGTCGGCCATCAGGCCTATCCCCATAAGATTCTGACCGGCCGCCGCGACCGCATCGGCACCATTCGCCAGAAAAACGGCCTGCACCCTTTTCCGTGGCGCGGCGAGAGTGAATATGACGTGCTGAGCGTCGGCCACTCTTCGACCTCTATCAGCGCCGGACTCGGCATGGCGGCGGCGGCAGAGCGCGAAGGCCTCGGCCGCCGCACCGCCTGCATTATCGGCGACGGTGCCATCACCGCCGGCATGGCGTTTGAGGCGATGAACCACGCCGGCGATATCAAACCCGATATGCTGGTGATCCTTAACGACAACGAGATGTCGATCTCAGAGAACGTTGGCGCGCTGAATAACCGTCTGGCGCAGATCCTTTCCGGCAAGACCTACTCGCGCCTGCGCGAAGGCGGCAAGCGCGTGCTGGGCGGGCTGCCGCCGATTAAAGAGCTGGTGAAGCGCACCGAAGAGCACCTGAAAGGCATGGTGGTGCCGGGCACGCTGTTTGAAGAGCTGGGCTTTAACTATATCGGCCCGGTAGACGGTCACGACGTGCTGACGCTGGTGGCGACGCTGAAAAATATGCGCAGCCTGAAAGGGCCGCAGTTCCTGCATATTATGACCAAAAAGGGCAAAGGCTATGCGCCGGCGGAGCAGGATCCCATCGCCTGGCACGCGGTGCCGAAGTTCGATCCCGCCAGCGGCGCGCTGCCCAAGAGCGCCGAAGGCCTGCCGAGCTACTCCAAAATTTTCGGCAGCTGGCTGTGCGAAATGGCGCAGGACGATCCCAGGCTGATGGCGATCACCCCTGCGATGCGTGAAGGCTCCGGCATGGTGGAGTTCTCCCGTCGCTATCCGTCACAATATTTCGACGTGGCCATCGCCGAGCAGCACGCGGTGACCTTCGCCGCGGGCATGGCGATCGGCGGCTATAAGCCGATCGTGGCGATCTATTCGACCTTTCTGCAGCGCGCTTACGATCAGGTGATCCACGACGTGGCGATCCAGAAGCTGCCGGTGCTGTTCGCTATCGATCGCGGCGGCATCGTCGGCGCTGACGGCCAGACCCACCAGGGCGCGTTCGACCTCGCATTTCTGCGCTGCGTGCCGGAGATGGTGATTATGACGCCGAGCGACGAGAACGAATGTCGTCAGATGCTCTATACCGGCTATCACTATCAGGACGGGCCGAGCGCGGTGCGCTATCCGCGCGGCAATGCGGTTGGCGTCGAGCTGACGCCGCTGCAGAGTCTGCCGCTGGGTAAAGGCGTGGTGAAACGCCAGGGCGAGAAGCTGGCGATCCTTAACTTCGGCACGCTGCTGCCTGCGGCGGCGGAAGCGGCGGAAGCGCTGAACGCCACCCTGGTGGATATGCGCTTCGTTAAGCCGCTGGATGAGGCGCTAATCGCCGAGCTGGCGCAGAGCCACGAGTCCTTGGTGACGCTGGAAGAAGGCGCCATCAAAGGCGGCGCAGGCAGCGGCGTCAACGAGACGGTAATGGCGAAACGCCTGCGCGTGTCGGTGCTCAACCTCGGTCTGCCGGATGAATTTATTCCGCAGGGCACGCAGGATGAGGTGCGCCGTGACTACCAGCTGGATGCGCAAGGCATTCAGCAGCAGATCCGCGACTGGCTCGTAGAGTAAAGTCCCCTGCCCTTCGCTCCTGCTATGCTTACGGATTGTTTAATGCATAGCAGGAGCTTTCATGAAAACCACCCAGTTAGGCCAGACCGACCTTCAGGTTTCCCGTCTCTGTCTCGGCTGTATGACCTTTGGCGAGCCGGATCGCGGTCGTCACGCCTGGACGCTGCCGGAAGCGAGCAGCCGACCGCTGATCCAGCAGGCGCTGGATGCGGGCATTAACTTTTTCGATACGGCGAACAGCTATTCCGACGGCAGCAGCGAAGAGATCGTCGGCCGCGCGCTAAAGGCGTTCGCGCGGCGCGAGGAGATCGTGGTCGCCACCAAGGTCTACTTCCCGCTCAGCAATCTGTCGCAGGGCCTGTCGCGCAAAAATATTATGCAGTCGATTGACGACAGCCTGAAGCGCCTGGATATGGAGTATGTCGATCTGCTGCAGATCCATCGCTGGGATTATGAGACGCCGCTGGAAGAGACGCTGGAAGCGCTGAACGACGTGGTGAAAGCGGGCAAAGCGCGCTATATCGGCGCCTCCTCGATGCACGCCTGGCAGTTTGCTAAGGCGGTCTATACCCAGCGCCAGCACGGCTGGGCGCCGTTCGTCAGCATGCAGGATCAGTACAACCTGATCCAGCGCGAAGAGGAGCGCGAGATGCACCCGCTCTGTCAGGCGGAGAATATCGCCGTGCTGCCCTGGAGCCCGCTGGCGCGCGGCAGGCTGACGCGTCCCTGGGGCGAAGCCACCGCGCGTACCACCTCGGACGAATATGGTAAAACCCTCTATAGCGCGACGGAAGAGAACGATGCGGCGATTGCGCAGCGCGTTGAGGCGATTGCCGCACAGAAAGGGGTAAGCCGCGCGCAGGTGGCCCTCGCCTGGCTGCTGCATAAGCCCGCCGTTACCGCGCCGATTATCGGCGCATCGCGCGCTGAGCAGCTGGCGGATCTGGTGAAGGCGGTTGAGGTCGATCTAGGCGCCGAGGAGATTGCCGAGCTGGAGACGGTTTATCAGCCTCATCCAGTGGTAGGCTTTGAATAGGGGTTTCTTTCAGGCCGCACCATGTCGCCAAAAGCGGGGGCATGGGCAGCAGAGCAAAGCGTTGGCCCGTTTACGGGCGCACCTCATGGAAGAGGTGCGTATCTGCGCGGGCCGGGCGAGCATGGATGTCTGGAGCGACGTTGCGATCGGCCCATGCCACCTGCGTGGGCACAGCGGGTCAACGACTCAGGCGCCCAGCCACACCCCCGCCGCATAGAGCAGCGCCGCCGAAATAACCCCGGCGATAATATCGTCCACCATAATCCCCATGCCGCCGTGCACGTTGCGATCGAACCAGCGGATCGGCCAGGGCTTCCACATATCGAATATGCGGAACACCACGAAACCGGCCAGCACCCACTGCCAGCTATTCGCCGGAATCGCCATCAGCGTAATCCACATGCCGATAAACTCATCCCAGACGATGCTGCCGTGATCGTGCACCCCCATATCTTTGGCGGTGCGGTGACAGATATAGACGCCAAGGCTAATGCCCAGCAGCACAATCAGCGAATAGAGATCCTGTGGCAGCCGCGCCATCAGCCACCAGAACGGGATCGCCGCCAGCGACCCCATGGTGCCCGGCACGTAAGGACTCAACCCGCTGCCGAAACCAGTGGCGAGCAGATGCCAGGGGTTGCTCATGCGCAGGCGGCTCTTCGCCACATCCTTATTTCGCGTCAAAATGGTCAAATCCTTTATGGTTGAAAGTAACCGGCTTGCCGTGCTCCAGCAGCGTCAGTCCCTCGGCTTCAGGCATCAGCTGCCCGATGCAGGTAAAGGGCACGCCAAGGTGGCCCAGCGCGACGTCGAGCGCGCCGCGGTTCATCTCCGGCACGGTAAAGCAGAGCTCGTAATCTTCGCCGCCGCTCAGCGCCCAGCGCAGCACCTGCTCAGGGGCAAAATGGTCGCGCAGCGCCGATGACAGCGGCAGCGCCTCCAGATTGAGCCGCGCGCCGCAGCTGCTCGCTTTAAGGATATGGCCGAGATCGGAAATCAGGCCGTCGGAAATGTCGATCGCCGCCGACGCCAGCGAGCGCAGCGCCTGCCCCTGCAGGATGCGCGGCATCGGCCGCAGGTGGCGCTTAATCAGCGCCTCGTGCACCGCCGGATCCTGGATGCGATGGTGATGCTGCAGCAGCGACAGGCCCGCAGCGCTGTCGCCCAGCGTACCGGTCACGTAGAGCCAGTCGCCCGGCTTCGCGCCGGCGCGCTTCAGCGCGCGGCCCTGCGGCACCAGGCCGTGGATGCCGAGCGTCATGCTCAGCGGACCGCGCGTGGTGTCGCCGCCCACCAGCTGCATATCGTAATACTCCAGCAGCTCGAACAGGCTTTCGCTAAAGGCTTTCAGCCACTCTTCGTCGACCTCCGGCAGCGTCAGCGCCAGCGTCAGCCACGCCGGATCGGCGCCCATGGCCGCCAGATCGCTCAGGTTAACCGCCAGCGCCTTATAGCCGAGATCGGCAGGATGGATATCGCGTAAAAAGTGGACGCCCGCCACCAGCGTATCGGTGCTGATCGCCAGCGTCTGTTTCTCCGGCACGCTCATCAGCGCGCAGTCGTCGCCGATGCCGGTCTCGACGTCGCGGCGGCTGCGGGTTCTGCGATTGAAATAGCGTGCGATGAGTTCGAATTCGCCACAGGACATGGTTGCGTTCCGCTTACTGATGAAAAAAGGCCAGCAAGCTGGCCTTTTCTTTATTTGCGATTGGGTCTGATTTGTGGGGCGGCTTTATCCAGCACGCCGTTGACGAACTTATGGCTGTCTTCAGCGCCAAATACTTTCGCCAGCTCAATACCTTCGTTGATCGCCACTTTATAGGGCACATCAGCGCGCTTGCTCAGTTCATACAGCGAAATACGCAGGATTGCTTTTTCTACCTGGCCCAGCTCTTCAAGCTGGCGCGACAGGTAAGGTTTCATCAGCCCATCCAGATACGCGCTGTTGGTCGCCACACCGGACAGCAGTTCGCGGAAATAGGTAATGTCGACGTCTTTGACGTCCTGTTCCGCCAGAAACTGGTATTCCACATCGGCAATGTCGTTGTTAGACAACTGCCAGGAGTAGAGCGCCTGGACAGCGCACTCGCGGGCGCGGCGACGAGCAGCAGGTTTCACAAAATTCCCCTTACAAAAATCAGGCTTTGATGGCTTTCAATACGTTAATCATTTCGAGTGCGGTCAGGGCCGCTTCGGCGCCTTTGTTACCCGCTTTGGTACCGGCACGCTCAATAGCCTGCTCGATATTTTCCGTGGTCAGTACGCCGAACGTTACCGGGATTTCGCTGGTCATCGCGACGTTAGCGATACCGGAGCTGGCTTCGCCGGCAACATATTCAAAGTGGGCGGTGCCGCCGCGAATCACGGTGCCCAGCGCCACAATGGCGTCGTGCTTACCGCTGTTCGCCAGCGCGCGGGCTGCCAGCGGCAGTTCGTACGCGCCTGGTACCCAGACGACGGTGATGTTTTCATCTTTCACCTGACCGATACGCTTCAGGGCATCGATCGCGCCGTCCAGCAGGCTGTCGTTGATGAAGTTGTTAAAACGCGCAATAACGATGGCAACATTGGCCTCAGGCGTGGCAACAGCAGCTTCGATAACTTTCATACTTATCCTTTCAGGGTTTTGTTATGGCCCCGCAGGGGGGCGGATTCTATCACACTCTTTGGCGGCGTGCTCTTGCTTTTCCGCCGCGGTCAGCGCGGCGTCAGCGTCAGGCGCAGATCGGGGCCAACCTGGCGCACGTCGCTAAATGAAAAGGCTGGCGCATCGGCCAGCTGCGCCAGGCCAGGCAGCTGGCAGAGGCCGCGCGCGGCGTCGCCGAGCAGCGTTGGCGCCATATAGACAATCAGCTCATCCACGACGCCGGTCTGCAGCAGCGCGCCAGCCAGCGACGCCCCCGCCTCGACCCACAGACTGTTTACCTGCCGTTTGCCCAGCAGCATCATCAGCGCCACCAGGTCGAGCTGCTCGCCGCGCGTCGGCACGGCGATCTGCGTGACGCTCTCCGGCCAGGCCTGTTGGTCCGGCGCGGCGCGCATCAGCCAGGTCTCGCCCGGCTGGGCAATAAGTTTGTGCTGCGGCGTGACCCGGTTGCGGCTGTCGACAATCACGCGCAGCGGCTGGCGCAGCTCAGCTTCGTTCAGCAGCGACCGCGACTCGCTATCGAGTTCCGGCCAGCGCACCGTCAGCGACGGATCGTCCGCCAGCACGGTGGCGCTGCTGCTGAGAATCGCCGAGCTTTGCGCCCGCAGGCGCTGCACGTCACGACGCGCGGCCGCTGAGGTTATCCACTGGCTTTCGCCGCTGGCCATGGCGGTGCGGCCATCCAGCGACGCGCCGAGCTTGAGCTGAACGAAGGGAAAACCGGTGCGCATGCGCTTCAGAAAGCCGCGGTTGAGCGCCTCCGCTTCCGCCATCATCAGCCCGTGGCTCACCTCAATGCCCGCCTGCTGCAGGCGATAGAGGCCGCGCCCGGCGACCTGTGGATTGGGATCCTGCATCGCCGCCACCACGCGACTGACGCCAGCGGCAATCAGGGCGTCGCAGCAGGGGGGCGTGCGGCCGTGGTGGCTGCACGGCTCCAGCGTGACGTAGGCGGTGGCGCCGCGCGCCCTGTCGCCCGCCATGCGCAGCGCGTACACCTCAGCGTGCGGCTCGCCGGCGCGCTGATGCCAGCCTTCACCGACAATCTCGCCGTCGCGTACGATAACGCAGCCGACGTTGGGGTTAGGCGTCGTCGTAAAGCGTCCGCGTCGCGCCAGCTCCAGCGCGCGCGCCATATAGCGTTCGTTCATGGTCAATCCTGTAACCTGGCGATCTCGGCGCCGAAATCGCGAATATCTTCAAAGCTGCGGTAGACCGAGGCGAAGCGAATATAGGCGACCTTGTCGAGCTTCTTCAGCTCGTCCATCACCAAATTGCCGATCAGCTTGCTGGGGATCTCGCGCTCGCCGGTGGCGCGCAGCTGGGTTTTGATATGGTTTACCGCGCTCTCGACCGCATCGGCGCTTACCGGGCGCTTCTCCAGCGCCTTCATCATGCCGCTGCTGAGCTTGTCTTCGTTAAAGGGTTCGCGTACGTCATTGCTTTTCACTACCCGCGGCATCACCAGCTCCGCCACTTCGAAGGTGGTGAAGCGCTCGTGGCACATCAGACACTGCCGCCGCCGCCGCACGGACGAGCCTTCACTAACCAGACGCGAATCAATGACTTTAGTGTCCACAGCAGAGCAAAATGGGCAGTGCATGACCTTTCCTGACGCTAAATAAATGGGCTACACAGTGTAGCGCGAATGACAAGTCAACAAAATGTATAAGCGTGCCTTTCCTCTTTTGCCATTCGGCAGGAGACGTAGCGAGAAAGTGTCTATGCTTACTGATGTCGTCAGAAAGACGGCCTACACCATAACCATCTGGAGGATATATATGGGTTTGTTTAACTTTGTGAAAGAGGCAGGCGAAAAACTGTGGGACGCGGTATCCGGCCATGATGATGCCAGCGAGAAGCTGAAAGAGCACATCAACAAGCTGGGCTTACCTGACAGCGACAAAGTGAACGTGGCGGTCAACGGCGATACCGTAACGGTGAGCGGCGACGGCATTTCCCAGGAGCTGAAAGAGAAAATCTTAGTGGCGGCCGGTAACGTCGCGGGCATTACCAAAGTGGACGATCAGGTTAAAACAGCCGACAGCGCGCCGGAAGCGGAATTCTATACCGTGAAAAAAGGCGACACGCTGAGCGCGATTTCGAAAGCGGTTTACGGCAACCCTAACGAGTACAACAAGATTTTCGAAGCCAACAAGCCGATGCTGACCCACCCTGACAAAATCTATCCGGGCCAGGTATTACGTATTCCTAAATAAGCACAAGGAAGAGTTTATGATCAGGACGGTTTGGGCGCCGCTGGCGTGTGCGATGGCGCTGTTAAGCGGGTGTAGCTCGCCGCCTGCCAGCCCGAAAGTGAATCAGCTGCATCAGGAAGTGAGCCAGCTGAATCAGCAGATGCGCCACCTGACTACTCAGGCGAGCGCCATCGAAATCCAGGGGCAGCTTAACAGCAACTCCACGCAGGGTGCCTGGCTGGTGCCGCAGGCTAATACGCCGGTCGAACTGCAAACCCAGCTCGGCAAGCTGCGCCTCTCGCTGACGCGCGTGGCGGCGGAAGCCAACGGCGCGCGCGCTAACCTGACCATCAGCGCAACCGGCAGCCAGCCCGTTCCGGCGCTGCGTGCGCAGGTGGTTTGGGGCGAACGGGATCCGGCGACGGGCAAACCGCTTGAGGCCACCAGCCTGAGCCAGGAGATCGCGGTGCCGGCGACGCTGCTGCCGCGCGCTTCGGCAACCGTGCCGCTGCGTCTGAGCGGCTTTGCGCCGGGCCAGCTCGGTTTCGTGCGCGTGCATGACGTGGTGGGCGAGCCGCCTGCCGCCCCTGCCGCGCAGTAAGTCGCGCGTCCAGACAAAACGGGCTGCCAGATGGCAGCCCGTTTTTTATTACGCTTGTGCGTTACGGCATGATAGAAGGCTGATCCGCGCCCTCTTTCTCGACCTTCTGCACCAGCATATGTTCGCGCTTCATGCCCAGCTTCAGCGCCAGCGCCGAAGAGACATAAATTGACGAGATAGTACCGATAGAGACGCCGATCAGCATGGTGAGCGAGAAGCCTTTCAGCAGCGCGCCACCAAAGATGAACAGGATCAGGATCATCGCCAGCGTGGTCAGCGAGGTGATCAGGGTACGGCTCAGCGTCTGGGTCAGCGACACGTTGGTGATATCGTAAGAAGAGCCGCGGCGGATCTTGCGGAAGTTCTCGCGAATACGGTCGGAGACCACGATTTTATCGTTGAGCGAGTAGCCGATCACCGACATCAGCGAGGCGACGATGGTGAGATCGATCTCGATATGCGCCAGCGACAGAATGCCGCAGGTGATGATCACGTCGTGCGCCAGCGCCAGCACGGTGCCGAGCGCCAGACGCCACTCAAAGCGGAAGCCGATATAGATCAAAATCGCAATCAGCGCCGCCAGCAGCGCCATCGCGCCTGCCTGCGCCAGGTCGTTGCCCACGCTCGGGCCAACAAACTCAATGCGCTTCACCGTCGCGTTCTGCTGGGCGGTCTGATTGATAATGGTAATGATCTTGTTGCCCAGCTCCTGGCCAGCCGGTCCGTCCATAGGCGCCATGCGCACCATGACGTCGCGGCTGCTGCCGAAGTTCTGCACGATAGGATCGGCATAACCCGCTTTTTCCAGCCCGTCACGCAGCGTATCCAGCTCGGCGGGTTTCTCCAGCGCGATCTCGATCACCGTACCGCCGGTAAAATCGAGACCCCAGTTGAAACCGCGCACGGAGACCATGGCAATAGATGCCACGATCAGCAGGCCGGAGATAATAAACGCCAGCGTGTCCCAGCGCATAAAGTCGACGACTTTACGCCCGTGGTTCAGCTGTTCAATATTGTATTCCTGTGCCACAACGCACTCCTCAGATAGACAGCTTGTTGATGCGCTTGCCGCCGTACACCAGGTTCACGATGGCGCGCGTTCCAACGATCGCGGTAAACATCGAGGTGGCGATACCAATAGCGGTGGTAATCGCAAAGCCTTTAATTGAACCCGTACCAACGGCATACAGGATGATGACCTTGATCAGCGTCGTTACGTTAGCGTCGACGATACTGGAGAAGGCGCCTTTGTAGCCCTCATGAATCGCCTGCTGCACGGAACGCCCGTTTCTCAGCTCTTCCTTAATACGCTCGTTGATCAGTACGTTCGCATCCACCGCCACCGCCAGCGTCAGCACGATACCGGCGATACCCGGCATGGTGAGCGTGGCGCCCGGCAGCAGCGACATAATGCCGACAATCAGCACCAGGTTGCACAGCAGCGCGCTGGTGGCGATCAGGCCGAACTTCTTATAGAACACCACCATAAACAGAATCGAGGCGATCAGACCCCACAGGCAGGCTTCAAGCCCCTGCGTGATATTCTGCGCGCCCATGGTCGGGCCGATGGTGCGCTCTTCCACGATCTGAATCGGCGCAATCAGCGCGCCCGCACGCAGCAGCAGCGAAAGCTGACGCGCTTCGTTCGGGTTGTTGATGCCGGTAATGCGGAAGCTGTTGCCGAGGCGAGACTGGATATTGGCGACGTTAATCACCTCTTCCTGCTTCACCAGCACCGCGCGACCGTTGGCGTCTTTCTTACCGCTGTCTTTGTACTCCACAAACAGGGTCGCCATCGGCTTGCCGATGTTGTCCTTGGTGAAGTTAGACATGATGTTACCGCCCGCGCCGTCCAGGGAGATATTAACCTGCGGCTGGTTGTACTCATCCATGCTGGAAGTTGAGTCGGTGATATGGTCACCGGTCAGGATCACCCGCTTGTAGAGCACGACCGGCTGGCCTTCACGCGTCTTCTTCACCTCCGAGTCGCCCGGTACGCGGCCGTTGGCGGCGGCGGTCGGATCGGCGGTGGTGTTCACCAGACGGAACTCCAGCGTTGCGGTGGCGCCGAGGATCTCTTTGGCGCGCGCAGTATCCTGAATGCCCGGCAGTTCAACGACGATGCGGTCAGTGCCCTGGCGCTGCACCAGCGGTTCGGCGACGCCGAGCTGGTTAACGCGGTTACGCAGGATAGTGATGTTCTGCTGTACGGCGTATTCGCGCGCTTCGCTGAGGCGTGCGTCACTCATCACCGCGCGCAGCGCGTCGCTGCCGCTGGAGGAGATCACCATGTCGCGATGGCGCGCGCTCAGCCAGTTAATCGCCGCATCGCGGCTGTTGCCGTCGCGGAAACGGATTTCCACGCCGTAGTTGGCGATTTTATTGACGTTGGTATAGGGGATATTCTTTTCGCGCAGGTCGCTGCGCAGGCTGTCGGCATTCTGCTCCTGCAGCTTGCCCAGTGCGGTGTCCATATCCACTTCCATCAGGAAGTGAACGCCGCCGCGCAGATCGAGACCGAGCTTCATCGGCTCAGCCGCCAGCATGCTCAGCCAGCGCGGCGTTGCCGGCGCAAGGTTAAGCGCGACGACGTAATCTTCGCCCAGCTTGTTCATAATCGCTTCACGGGCGCGCAGCTGCACATCCGTGTTGGCGAAGCGCGCCAGAATGGCGCCGTTTTCCAGCGCGAGGGATTTGCTCTGGATATTCTCTTGTTTTAACAGGTTCTGAATCTGATCCAACGTTTGCTCACTGGCGGCGCCGCCGCGCGCGCCAGTGATCTGAACGGCCGGATCCTCACCATACAGGTTGGGAAGCGCATAGAGCAGGCCGACGAGAATGACGACGACCAGCATCACGTACTTCCACAAAGGATAACGATTTAACACGGCAGTTCCCTTAGGGAAGTAAATATTAGAGCGCCTTCATCGTACCTTTCGGCAGGACGGCAGCCACGAAATCACGTTTGATAACCACTTCGTTGGTTTCGTTCAGGGCGATAGAAACATAGCCCGTGTCGGAAACTTTGGTTACGCGGCCTACCAGGCCACCGCTGGTCAGCACTTCGTCGCCTTTGGAGATGGAATCCATCAGCTTTTTGTGCTCTTTCGCACGCTTCTGCTGCGGACGCAGGATCATGAAGTAAAAAATCAGACCAAACACCACCAGCATGATCACCAGAGAATACGGACTTCCCTGCGACGGTGCACCTGCGGCAGCCACGGCGTCAGAAATGAAAAAGCTCATTTAATTTCCCTCATTGATAGAATTATCAGACGTTTAACGGTGGAACCGCTTTGCCCGTCCGTTGGTAGAACTCGCTAACAAAGCGCTCCAATTTACCCTCTTCAATAGCCTGGCGTAAACCCGCCATCAGGCGCTGGTAGTAGCGCAGGTTATGAATGGTATTCAGGCGCGCGCCGAGTATTTCGTTACAGCGATCAAGATGATGCAAGTAGGCGCGGCTGTAATTGCGACAGGTGTAGCAATCACACTCCGCATCCAGCGGCGAGGTGTCGTCTTTATGCTTCGCATTACGAATTTTCACCACGCCGTCGGTGACGAACAGATGACCGTTGCGCGCGTTGCGCGTCGGCATCACGCAGTCGAACATATCAATGCCGCGACGTACGCCTTCCACCAGATCTTCCGGCTTGCCGACGCCCATCAGGTAACGAGGTTTATCCTGCGGGATCTGCGGACAAACGTGCTCCAGGATGCGATGCATGTCCTCTTTCGGCTCACCCACCGCCAGGCCGCCCACAGCGTACCCATCAAAGCCAATCTCTACCAGACCTTTGACGGAGACATCACGTAAATCTTCGTAAACAGAGCCCTGAATAATGCCGAACAGCGCGTTCTTGTTGCCCAGGCTGTCAAAGCGGTCGCGGCTGCGTCGCGCCCAGCGCAGCGACATCTCCATCGAACGCTTCGCGTAGTCCCAGTCCGCCGGGTAAGGCGTGCATTCGTCAAAGATCATCACGATGTCCGATCCCAGATCGTACTGGATCTCCATCGACTTTTCGGGATCGAGGAAGATCGGATCGCCGTTGATCGGGTTGCGGAAGTGCACGCCCGCTTCGGTGATCTTGCGAATATCGCCGAGGCTGAACACCTGAAAGCCGCCGGAATCGGTGAGAATCGGCCCTTTCCACTGCATAAAGTCATGCAGATCGCCGTGCAGCTTCATAATCTCCTGGCCAGGACGCAGCCAGAGATGAAAGGTATTGCCGAGGATAATCTGCGCGCCGGTATCCTGTACCTCTTCCGGCGTCATACCCTTAACCGTGCCGTAGGTGCCCACCGGCATAAACGCCGGGGTTTCCACCACGCCGCGATCGAAAATCAGACGGCCACGGCGCGCGCGCCCGTCGGTAGTGTCGAGTTCAAACTTCACAAAGCCTCCATCAGAGAAACAGTCTGATGCGATGGTTAAACAAGCAGTTCACGGCGTCGCCGCAAACCGGACGTCATCAGGCACCGACTTTTTCGTGCGGCGCCTGCGGATTTTTGGTAATGAACATCGCGTCGCCATAGCTGAAGAAGCGATACTGTTCCGCCACCGCGGCCTTATAGGCCGCCATGGTGTGCTGATAGCCGGCGAAGGCCGATACCAGCATAATCAGGGTCGATTCCGGCAGATGGAAATTGGTGATCAGCGCGTCGATCACCTGATACTCATAGCCGGGATAGATAAAGATCTGGGTGTCGTCGAAGAAGGGGGCAATCAACGCTTGCTGACTTGCCTGCGCGGCGCTCTCCAGCGAGCGTACCGAGGTCGTGCCGACGGCGACCACTTTATTGCCGCGCGCTTTGCACGCCAGCACCGCGTCGACCACCTCCTGCGGCACTTCGGCATATTCGGAGTGCATCACATGCTCTTCAATGCTGTCGACGCGCACCGGCTGAAAGGTGCCCGCGCCGACGTGCAGCGTGACGAACGCCATCTCAACGCCTTTGTCGCGCAGCGCCGCCAGCAGCGGCTCGTCAAAATGAAGACCTGCGGTCGGCGCCGCCACGGCGCCGGGACGCGCGCTGTAGACGGTCTGATAAAGCTCGCGATCCGCCTCTTCGTCGGGGCGATCGATATAGGGCGGCAGCGGCATATGGCCGACGCTGTTAAGGATATCCAGCACCGCGCGATCGTCTTCAAAGGCGATTTCGAACAGGGCGTCATGTCGCGCCACCATCGTTGCCTTCACGCTCTCGTCGTCGCCCAGCAGCAGTTGGGTGCCTGGCTTCGGCGCTTTAGAGGCGCGCACGTGCGCCAGCACGCGCTTGTCGTCCAGCATGCGCTCCACCAGCATTTCGATTTTTCCGCCGCTCGCCTTACGGCCAAAAACGCGCGCCGGGATCACCCGCGTATTGTTGAACACCAGCAGATCGCCGGGATTCAGCTTCTCCAGCACGTCGGTAAAGACCCCGTGCGTCAGCTGCCCGCTCGGACCGTCCAGCGACAGCAGGCGACAACCGCTGCGCTGCGCCTGCGGATAGTGGGCGATAAGAGATTCAGGCAACTCAAAAGTAAAATCGGCGACACGCATGGCTAACTTCTTACTCAGGGATAAAAACAGGCGGCACAGTTTAGCGGAAAAGCGGCCAATTCTGAACAACTGGCTGCGCGTTCGCACTTCTGGCTATAATGCGGCATGAACTTTCTCGCCCATCTTCACCTCGCTCACCTCGCCGAAAGCTCGCTGCTCGGCAACCTGCTGGCGGATTTCGTCCGCGGAAACCCGCACGAACAGTGGCCGACGCCGGTCGCTGACGGCATTCTGATGCACCGCCGGCTCGACGCGATGACCGACGCGCTGCCTGAAGTTCAGGAAGCGCGCCCGCTGTTTCGTCCGGAAACGCGCCGCGTCGCGCCCATTACCCTTGACGTGGTGTGGGACCACTTTCTCGCCCGCCACTGGGCAACCATCCACCCCGATATGCCGCTGGCGGCCTTTTCGCGCTTTGCCGAACAGCGCGTGGTGCCGCAGATGGCGGGCACGCCAGAGAGCTTTCAGGCGCTGAACGCGGTGATGTGGCGCGAACGCTGGTTCGAGCACTACGCCGATCCGGCGCGCATGGCGCGCGTCCTCAGCGGCATGGCCCAGCGGCGGCCGCGTCTCGCCGCGCTGCGCGACTCCTACCAGGATTTCACCGACCACTACACCCAGCTGGAGACGCTCTTTTTCCGCTTCTATCCGCGCCTGATGGCGCTGGCGCGCAGCAAAACGCTCTAATCTTTTCCCGACTTGCCAGCACTTCGCATTTGCGGCTTAATGAAACCCTGCTTAACAATAGCGTGCGCCCTGCGCGCTATTTCCGGCGAATGATCGATTCAGCCGCGTGACCAATCATAAGAGGGAAAGGATGTCATCCGCTTCGCAAACCGAAACAGACGCGCGTTACCACTATGCCTGTGAAATCGCCCGCGCCGCGGCCAGCCGCGCCTACGCCTGGTACCAGCAGCGCCAGCAGCTGGTGGTGGAACACAAGCGTGATTTACAGGATGTGGTCAGCGAGGCGGACCGCAACGTTGAAGAGCTGATTAAAACCCTGATCGCCGAACGCTTCCCGGAAGATGCGGTGCTGGGCGAAGAGAGCGGCGGCAACGTCGACGGCGCGCGCTGGGTGTGGGTGGTGGATCCCATTGACGGCACCGCCTGCTTCCTTAACGGCCTGCATAACTGGTGCGTCTCGCTGGCCGTGCTGTGCGACGGCGACGCGCTGATCGGCGTGGTTTGCGATCCCAATCATCAGGAGCTGTTTCATGCCCGCGCGGGGCGCGGTGCCTGGGTCAACGACACGCGCCTGCAGGCGCACGGGGCGCGCCATCTCAGCGAAGGCGTGCTGGGATTAAGCAACTCCAGCCGCGCGCCGGCGCAGCAGACCGCGGCGTTTATTCAGGGCCTGCTTGCCGAGGGCGGCATGTTTGTCCGCATCGGCTCCGGCGCGCTGACCACCGCCTGGGCGGCGGCAGGCCGTCTGATCGGCTATTACGAAGCGCATATGAACCCCTGGGACAGCCTGCCGGGCATCGTGCTAATGCGCGAAGCGGGCGGCGTCACCAATGACTATCTCGCCAACGACGGCCTGAAAAATGGCAATCCGGTGCTGCTGGCCAACCCGGCTATCTACGCGCAAATCAACGCGCTGCTCGGCCCCGACGCCATTAAAGAAGCCTGACGCCAGCCCCCCTGTTACAGAGACCGCACACCAGCCCACGCGCAAAGCAAAGCGTCCCGCGCCATACCAGCAACGCCGGGAACGCTTTTGCTCAACGCGGCGCCTTGCCTTCTTTCGCTGCCTTAAGCCCGCCTGAACTGTTGCTATTTTATCCTTAACTGCCGCTGCACTATTTTTTCAGCGCCACTGCGAACTTTTCTATATTCGCGGCGGCACGCTTTCTTCGCCTTTTTTTGTTTTAAAATAGAGGCGTCAATCATCCCTTTATCATTATTTTTTTAATTTTGTCTTTTGATTAATTCGGCGACTGGATTCGCCGATTTCTTTATGAGCGGCGCCAACGACATCAGCGGTGTTAAATACCTTTGTCGATACTCGGGGGATCCGATAATGAAAACGCCTCTGTCACACCATTATCGCGCGGATATTGATGGCCTGCGCGCCGTGGCGATCCTGATGGTTGTCTTGTTCCACGCGGGCGTCAGCGCCCTGCCCGGCGGCTATGTCGGGGTCGACATCTTCTTTGTTATTTCAGGCTTCCTTATCGGTGGCAGCCTCTACCGCGACTTCGTTTCTGGTCAGTTCTCGCTATTTCACTTCGCAGTGCGCCGCATTCGCCGCATCGCGCCTGCGCTGCTGACCATGCTGTTCGGCCTGCTGTTTATCGGCTATTTTCTGCTCTCGCCGCTGGAATATAGCCAGCTGGCAAAATACAGCTTCGGCGTTTTTCTTTCGGTGCCCAATATCGTTCTGCTTAAAGGCGCAGATTATTTCAGCGCCCCGGCAGATTTAAATCCGCTGCTGATCACCTGGTCACTCGGCATTGAAGAGCAGTTCTATATCCTGCTGCCGATCGTCATGCTGCTGGTCGCCAGATGGCGCGCCCTGTTAATCACGGTGGTGGCGCTGCTGAGCCTGCTGTCGCTGGCGGGCTGTATCTGGCTGACGCCACAAAACAGCTCGCAGGCCTTCTACCTGCTGCCGACGCGCGGCTGGGAGCTGGGGGCGGGCGTGCTGCTGGCGCTGTGGAGACCGCGGCCGACTGGCGGCATCTGGGCCAACCTCTTTACGCTGGCGGGACTGGCGCTAATCGCCTTCTGCGCGCTTCGGCTGAATAACAGCGAAGGCTTTCCCGGCGACAAGGCGCTGCTGCCGGTGCTGGCGGCCTGCCTGCTGATAATGGCGCGCGGCGCACTCAGCCGCCTGGTGCTGGAAAACGCGCCGATGCGCTTTATCGGCAAACTCTCCTGGTCCTGGTATCTGTGGCACTGGCCGCTGCTGGCGCTGGCGCGCATCTGCAGCGATCGCCCGGTCAGCGTTAATCAGGGGCTGAGCATCAGCGCGCTAGCGCTCGGCGTCGCCTGGCTGTCGTGGCGCTATGTGGAGCTGCCGTTCCGCCGCCCGGCCAGAAAGCCGCGCGCGGTTATCCCCGCCTGGTGCCTGATCTCAGTCGCCGGTGCCGCCGCGATGGTCGGCCTGTGGAGCAGCGGCGGCCTGCCCTGGCGCGTCAACGATAAAGTGATCAGCAGCGAAGCCTACAAAATCGACGCCCAGGCCGATACCTGCCTGGTCGATAACGGCGCAGGCCTCCCCTCCCCCAGCCAGCACTGTCAGCCGAAAAGCTCGCGTCCCGGCATCGCGCTGGTCGGTGACAGCCATGCGGCGGCGATGCGCAGCGCCGTCGCGCGCTACGCCGAGGCGCAGGATAAACCGCTCTACCAGCTGACGAAAGTCACCTGCCCGCTGCTGGCGGCGGGCGTCACGCGCGCGCTCTACCAGCAGCCAGCGCACGCCAGCCAGTGCGCGGCGTTCAACGCCGCGGTGATGAAAGCGCTGGTCAGTCCGCGCATTGACGAGGTGGTGATCGCCGCCGCCTGGACGGCGGGGATCGAAACCCTGCCCGGCGCAGGCTATCGCGATATCCACCATCCCGACAGAGATAACCTCAGCGCGCTGAAACAGGGCATGGACGGGGTTATAGCCCAGCTGCGCCAGGCTGGCAAAAAGGTAGTGCTGATCGAGGACGCGCCCTCGCTGTCGCTGGACCCCCTGCGCTACAGCAACAACCGCAATATGCCGCTGCGCCGCGAGCTGAGCCAGTGGCTGAGCGACTGGAAACCCCTGCCGACGCAGAACGCCCGCACCCGGCTCTACTCGCTGCCGGAAGCAGACGTCACGCGGCTGCTGCGCGGCTATGAGCAGCGCGACGTGCGCGTGGTGTCGTTACAGGAGAATTTATGCAATCGCAGCGGCTGTCTGGTGACCTGGCAGGGGCTGCCGCTCTACTATGACGACAGCCATCTGAGCCCGCAGGGGGTGGAGATCGCGCTGGGCAGCCGCTGGTAGCGTTTTTACACAATGCAAAACATTGACCGGGCGAGGGGCGCACCTCAGGGATAAGGTGCGTTATCGGGCTGGCAGGGAGGCCGCCTTTTGTGCCGTTGCGCGCCGGCGATGCCTGCCGACGCGTCAGAGAGCAGCGACTCCCCTGCAGCGCTGTTCAAATCAAGACTTACGCACCAGCTTATAGCCCGCCAGCAGCAGCACGATCCACACCAGTCCCACATAGAGCGAAATACGCGTATCCGGGAAGTAGCCGATCAGCGCAATGATAAAGCCGAGGAACAGCACGCCAGCCAGCGAGGTCCAGATGCCGCCCGGCACGGCGAACTGCAGCTTGCTCGCCGCCTCTTTGCCGATCCTGCGACGGAAAGCGATCTGCGACAGCAGGATCATAATCCATACCCAGACGGTGGCGAAGGTCGCCAGCGAGGCGATAACCAGGAAGACCTTCTCCGGCATCAGATAGTTGAGATAGACCGCAATCAGCATCGCCGCCATCATCACCACTACCGTCACCCAGGGAATGCCGCGCTCGGACACCTTCATAAACATCTTCGGCGCGTGGCCCTGCTGCGCCATGCCGTGCAGCATACGCCCTACCCCGAACACGTCGCTGTTGATCGCCGACAGCGAGGCCGTCAGCACCACGAAGTTAAGGATAGAGGCCGCCGCCGCGATGCCGAGATGCTGGAAGGTCAGGACGAAAGGCGAGCCGTTGGTGCCGACCTGGTTCCACGGATAGATCGACATAATCACAAACAGCGTGCCGACGTAAAACACCAGGATGCGCATCGGCACCGAGTTAATGGCGCGCGGGATCGACTGCGCCGGATCTTTGGCTTCGCCGGCGGTAATGCCGATAATCTCGATGCCGCCGTAGGCGAACATCACCATCTGCAGCGAGAGCAGCATGCCGACGATGCCGTGCGCGAAGAAGCCGCCGTTGCTCCACAGGTTATGGATGCCGGTCGGCTGGCCGCCGTTGCCGATGCCCCAGAAAATCATGGCGAAACCGGCGACGATCATCACCACAATGGTGGCGACCTTAAAGAAAGAGAACCAGAACTCAACTTCGCCGAACACCTTGACGCTCATCAGGTTAACGGCGCCGATAATCAGCACCACGCTCAGCACCCAAATCCAGTGCGGCACCTCTGGAAACCAGACGCCCATATAGATGCCGAAGGCGGTCACGTCGGCAATGGCGACGATCAGGATTTCAAAACAGTAGGTCCAGCCGGTGATATAGCCCGCCAGCGGCCCGAGATAGTCCTGCGCATAGCGCGAGAACGAGCTGGCCTGGGGGTTATTCACCGACATCTCGCCGAGCGCGCGCATAATGATATAGGCGACCGCGCCGCCGATAATATAGGCGAGCAGCACGCTCGGCCCCGCCATTTTGATGGCATCCGCCGACCCGTAAAACAGTCCGGTGCCAATCGCCGATCCCAGCGCCATAAAACGGATATGGCGCGTGCTCAGTCCGCGTTTGAGCTTATTGGTTTCTTGCATAACAACCTGTACCTGTAAAAGAAAAACCACGGGCAAGCCCGTGGTTACATTGCAGCCAAAGCCTGCAGGCGGGTGAGATGGACCGGAGAGCAAAGCGCCCCGCGCCATGAATGGAGTGGGACGAGCTGGCATGGATGCCATGTTGCGTCTTTGCGATCGGGCCATTTCTCCCGCATCAGCACTCTGTCACTTAACTGACCGCGGGCAAGCCCGTGGTCAGAGCAAACAGCGGTGGCGGTTACGAGTGCGCCGTAACCTGCTCGCGTCCTTTGACGCGATCCACCACCGCCGCGATCAGCAGCATCACCAGCGCGGGCGGCAGCCAGGCGAGACCCTGGTCCGCCAGCGGCAGCTGCTGGCTAAACGCCGGCAGCATATCTTTAAAACTGGTGGTTTTCACCCCGTCGATAATGCCGAAAATCAGGCTGACCAGCATGGTCGGCGCAATCAGACGGCTGCTTTTGTTCCACCAGTTCAGGGTGAAACTCAGCACGATCAGCACGATGCACGGCGGATAGATCGCCGTCAGCACCGGAATCGAAATCTGAATCAGATGGCTCAGGCCGAGGTTCGACACCACCATTGAGAACAGACCCAGAATAAAGACCAGTGCTTTATACGACAACGGCAGGTATTGCGCAAAAAATTCCGCACAGGCGCAGGTCAGGCCGACCGCCGTTACCATGCAGGCAACGAAAATCAGCGCCGCCAGGAAGAAGCTGCCCATCCCGCCGAAGGTCTGCTGCACGTAGGCATGCAGGATCGCCGCGCCGTTCGCGCTCTGCTCCACCAGCGCGCCGCTGCCGTTGCCGAGCTTGAACAGGCTGAGATAGACCAGCGTCAGGCCGACGCCGGCGATCAGGCCAGCCATCACGGTATAGCGCGTCAGCAGGCTGGCGCTCTCAACGCCGCGCGAGCGCGCCGCGTTAACGATAACGATGCCGAACACCAGCGCGCCCAGGGTATCCATCGTGAGATAGCCGTTGACGAAGCCGCTGGAGAAGGCGGCACGCTGATAATCTACGGTAGCAGGCGCGACAGTGCCCGCCGGCCAGATCAGCGCCGCGATGCCAAGCACCGTCAGCGCGACGATTTTCAGCGGCGCAAGGAAGTGGCCCACGGTATCCAGCAGCTTGCCGGGATAGAGCGACACGCCAATCACCAGCGCGAAATAGATAAAGCTGTAGATAAACAGCGGCAGCGCACCGTCACCGGTGAGCGGCGCGATGCCCATTTCAAACGACACGGTCGCGGTGCGCGGCGTGGCGAACAGCGGGCCGACCGCCAGATAGCAGACGGTCGCCAGCAGCAGGCCAGCGCCCTTGCCGATCGGGGTGCTGAGCGCGTCAACGCCACCGCCGACGCGCGCCAGCGCGATAACGGTCATCACCGGCAAACCCACGGCGGTCAGCAGGAAGCCAATAGCGGCCGTCCAGACGTGTTCGCCAGACTGAATACCGACCATCGGCGGGAAAATAATGTTACCCGCGCCAACAAACAGGGCGAACGTCATAAAGCCCAGCGCGAGGATATCCTTCGAGGTTAAACGATGTGTCATACAACTGTATTGCCTGTAGCGAGTGTTGCGGTGGAAGTTGGGTTTATGTTGTCCCCAGACCGCGCGTTGACAACGACTTAGCGCACGATGCCAGCGCATTGTGCTTGCCTTAATCGTGTCGCGCAGGTGAATTACGCTGCTTTTGTTCTGTTCACAAGTGGGATGATACGACAACGGCCGTAAGTAGAACGTTTATAGCGGAGAAAGGCAATACGGGATCGGAAAACCAGAAGGTTATGGCGGAAAACAGGCAGAAAGCAGTGAATATCTCGGATATATCTCCGCAGGGCATCAGATGATGTGCTTATTTTTTCTCCATCGCGTGAGAAATTTCAGCGTAAGTGCGCGTCATGGTGCACAAAAGGCGCGTTTTACGCGCCTGTTTGCACAAGTTTACAGCATTACCACACCTGGCTGGCGATATCGACCACCAGGCGAATCTTCGCCCACTGCTGCTCTTCGCTCAGGCTGTTGCCCTCTTCGGTAGAGGCGAAGCCGCACTGCGGGCTAAGGCAGATCTGGTCCAGGCTGACGAACTTCGCCGCTTCCTGCAGGCGCGCCTTCACCTGCGCCGGATCTTCCAGCTCGCCGTTTTTGGTGGTCACCAGGCCCAGCACCACTTTTTGATGCCCAGGCTTAATAAAGCGCAGAGGCTCGAAGCCGCCAGAGCGCTCGTTATCATACTCCAGGAAGAAAGCGTCGATATTGACGCCGCCGAACAGGATCTCCGCCACCGGCTCATAGCCGCCTTCAGAGATCCAGGTAGAGCGGAAGTTGCCGCGGCAGACGTGCAGGCCCACGGTAAGATCGGCCGGCTTGCCCTCCAGCGCCTTGTTCAGCACGCGGGCATAGGTGCGCGCCAGCTGCTCGGGATCGTCGCCGCGCTCGCGGATTTGACGCTTCTGATCTTCTGAACAGAGGTAGGCCCAGACGGTGTCGTCCAGCTGCAGATAGCGGCAGCCCGCATCGTAAAAGGCTTTGATTGCCGTTTTATAGGTTTCGGCCAGATCGTCGAAGTAGTCCGCCAGGTCGGGATAGACGTTTTCGTCGATCACTTTACGGCCGCCGCGGAAGTGCAGCACGCTCGGGCTGGGAATGGTCATCTTCGGCACCGCATCGCCCGCGATGCTCTGCAGGAAGCGAAAATGTTCCAGCATCGGGTGATCGCGGAAGCCCAGCTTGCCCACCACGCGCACGCCGTGCGCTTTGGTCTGCACCCCGTTGAACTGAATGCCCTGCTCGGCTTCGAACAGCTCAACGCCCTCCAGGCCGCCGAAAAAGTCGAAGTGCCACCAGGCGCGTCGGAATTCGCCGTCGGTCACGACCTGCAGGCCATTAGCGATCTGCTTGCTGACGACGTCGCGGATCGCTTCGTCTTCGATACGGGTCAGCTGGGTTTTATCAATCTGCCCGGCGGCATACTGCTCGCGCGCATTTTTAATGGCGGCGGGACGCAGGAAGCTGCCGACGGTATCGGCGCGGAACGGGGCGGTTTGTGCGGTCATTTTCTACTCCTGATCGCTGTCGTTAATCACGGCAGGGAATAATTTCACTCTGTTATATGTAGCCATCTGGATGGCTAAACGTCTGCGGACAGAGTGGCACGCGCGCGACGCTTCTGCAACAGAAGAAATTTCAGTAGAGTTGAAAAAAATTCACGTTAGCGATTACTTCGCTTCTATGGCAGCCAGCGCCTGCTCTCGCTGCGCCGTCGACAGCGGCAGATAGCCCGCTTCGCTGACGCGACGCTGTCCCTGCGGCGACAATACCTGGTGCAGAAAGGCGTCAACCAGCGGCGGCAGCGGCTTGCCTGGGGGCTTATTTACGTAGATATAGAGCGGGCGCGCCCAGGGATAGCGGCCGCTGCGGATAGAGTCAGCGTCCGGCGCTACCGCCGCGCGCTGGCCGTCGGCCACGGCGAGCATCTTCACGCCGCTGAGATGAAAGCCGAAGCTGGCGTAGCCGATGCTGCGCGGATTGGCGGCGACCGCCTGCACCACGGCGGCCGAGCCGGGAAACTCAGCCACGTCGGCGCGAAAATCGCCGTTGCACAGCGCCTGCTGCTTGAAGAAGCCCCAGGTGCCCGAGGCGGAGTTGCGCCCGTAGCGCTGAATCGGCCGCCGTGCCCAGTCGGGCTGGCGCACGCCCATATCGCCCCAGCGAGTCGGCACCTGCGGCCCGCCGCACAGGCGCGTCACGGAAAAAATAGCGTCGAGCTGGCGCGCGTCGATCTGCGTCAGCGGGTTGCGCTGATTCACCACCACCACCAGCGCGTCGAGCGCCACCGGCACGGCGAGCGGCGCGTAGCCGTAGCGCGCCTGAAAGGTTTGTCGCTCCTCCGCCTGCATAGGGCGGCTCATCGGCCCGAGCTGCGCGGCGCCCGCCGCCAGCGCGGTTGGCGCGGTGGAAGAGCCAGAGGCCTGCACCTGCAGATTGACGCCAGGGGCCTGCGCGCTGAAATCTTCGCTCCACAGCATCATCAGCGTCCCCAGAGTGTCAGAGCCGACGCTGCTGAGGTTGCCGGTGAGCATGGCAGGCTGAGGCGCCGCCGCCAGCGTCAGCGCGGGCGAGAAGAGTGAGAGCAACAGCAGCAAGGCGCGCATGAGAGGTTCCATTAACGGTTAATGGACGGCATTCTCCTGCAATCCCGCGCTGACGATCAACCTCGACGGCAGCGTAAAGGTGAAGCAGGTCTCTTTATTGGGAATGCTGGTGATCTCCAGCCGCGCATTATGGTGGCTGAGGGCGTGCTTGACGATCGCCAGCCCCAGCCCGCTGCCGCCGGTGGCGCGCGAGCGCGCCTTATCTACGCGGTAGAAGCGCTCCGTCAGGCGCGGCAGATGCTCCGCCGGAATGCCCGGCCCGTTGTCGCATACCCTGAACTGTGCGCCCTGGCGGCTGCGCAGCCAGCTGATATCGATGCGCGTGCCCTCTGGCGTATGGTTTACCGCGTTATAGACCAGGTTAGAGAGGGCGCTGCGCAGCTGATCGTCATCGCCGAGCACCTTGAGATGGGGATCGGTATGGAAATGGATCTCATGGCGGCCGCTGCTCAGCGTCTCCGCTTCGCGCTGCAGCAGATGCAGCATCATCGGCACATCCACCGTCTCTTTCATGTCGAGAGCCGGCGCGGCCTCAATGCGCGACAGCGTCAGCAGCTGGCGCACCAGGCTGTCCATGCGGCGCGTCTGCTCCTGCATAGTCTGCAGCGCCTTGCCGCGCGAGCGCTCGTTCATCACCGAGTCGTTCATCATCTCCAGATAGCCCTGCAACACCGTCAGCGGCGTGCGCAGCTCGTGACTGACGTTGGCGAAGAAGTTGCGGCGCGCCCCCTCCAGCTGGTGCATCTGCGTCACGTCGCGCGCCACCATCAGCCACTGCCCTTCGCTGTAGGGCATGATGCGAAACTCCATATGGTGCTGGTTATTGAGGATCAGGGTGAGCGGCTTGTTGAAATCGCGCTGGCGAATATAGCGGGAGAATTCAGGGTAGCGCAGCAGGTTGAGGATGTTCTGGCCGTTATCTTCCGGCCAGCGCAGGCCAAGATGCTGCTGCGCCAGGCCATTACACCAGAAAATCGCCCCCTCTTCCGTGGTGAGCACCACCGCGTCGGGCAGCGTCTCTGCGCCGCTGCGAAAGCGCTTGATCAGGTTGCCCAGCTCGCGCCGCCGCCGCCGGTTGCGCAGCTGCATCTGATAGAGCCCGTAAAACAGCGGCTCCCAGCTCGCCCGTCCGGTGGGCGGCGTCATGGTGCGATCCACCCACAGCCAGTGCGACAGCCGCATCAGATTATAGAAATGCCACAGCAGCACCCCCAGCACGCTGGCCAGCAGCAGCCAGGGCAGATAGCCGAAAATTAAACCGATAATCAGCGCCGGCAGGCAGGCCAGCGCCAGCTCGGAAAGCAGTCTCTTCCAGGAGAGTCGTTCCAGCACGGTAAAGGCTCCGTTTAGTAGCGGGCGGAGAAACGATACCCCGTTCCGCGAACGGTTTGAACCATGCGATCGTGGCCGGACACCTCCAGCGCCTTACGTAAGCGGCGAATATGCACGTCGACGGTGCGATCTTCCACATAGACATTGGTGCCCCAGACGTGGTTCAGCAGCTGCTCGCGGCTGTAAACGCGCTCGGGGTGGGTCATAAAGAAGTGCAGCAGCTTATATTCGGTCGGGCCCATCTCCAGCGGCGTCGAGGCCGACATCACGCGGTGCGACGAGGGGTCGAGGCTCAGCCCCTGCATCTCGATGACCTCCTCCACCGCCATCGGCGAAATGCGGCGCATCACCGCTTTGATGCGCGCCATCAGCTCTTTCGGCGAGAAAGGCTTGGTGATGTAGTCATCGGCGCCCACCTCCAGCCCGCGCACGCGATCTTCCTCTTCGCCGCGCGCCGTCAGCATCATCACCGGAATATCGCGCGTCAGGGCTTCGCGCTTGAGGTGCTTGATAAACTGAATACCGCTGCCGCCCGGCAACATCCAGTCCAGCAGAATAAGATCTGGCCAGGGCTCAATCAGTTTCCCTATCGCGCTGTCATAATCCTCCGCCTCGATAGGCTGGTAGTCGTTCTGCTCCAGCACGAAGCACAACATTTCACGGATAGGGGCTTCATCTTCCACAACCAAAATGCGCTTAGCCATTGTAACTCCTGCTGATGTGACCGCTGTCACCGTTATATGCGGCGCCATTATGCGTCAGATTTATGACACTTTTATGAAAAACATAGCCGCTTAATCAGCGCGTTAACACTGCTTTATGACAGCCGGCGCGGCTTTTTTCGCTTTTGCGCCATAGCCGGTATAATCGTCCGGCAAATCGTTACGGCAGGGAGTTTTATGCGCATCATTCATACCGCGGACTGGCACCTCGGTCAGTTTTTTTATAACAAGAGCCGGGCGGCCGAGCACCAGGCCTTTCTCGACTGGCTGCTGGCGCGTATTGAAGAGCATCAGGTCGATGCGCTGATCGTCGCGGGCGATCTTTTCGACAGCGGCACGCCGCCGAGCTACGCGCGCGAACTCTTTAACCGTTTCGTGGTGGCGCTGCAGCCGACCGGCTGCCAGCTGGTGGTGCTGGCGGGCAACCACGACTCGGTCGCCACGCTTAACGAGTCGCGCGCCCTGCTCGCCTGCCTGAATACTCAGGTGATCACCACGCCGCAGGCGGATCATAACCTGCTGCTGCTGCGTGACCGCGCCGGCGAACCGGGCGCGCTGCTCTGCGCCATTCCCTACCTGCGGCCGCGCGATATTCTGCGCAGCCGGGCGGGCCAGTCGGGGCGTGAGAAGCAGCAGAGCCTGCTGGAGGCGATTGCCGCCCACTACCAGCGCAGCGTTGACGCGGCGCGCGCGCATCCGCTGGCGCTGCCGGTGATCGCCACCGGCCACCTCACCACCGTCGGCGTCAGCAAAAGCGATTCGGTGCGCGATATCTATATCGGCACGCTCGACGCCTTTCCCGCGTCGGCTTTTCCCGACGTCGACTACGTGGCGCTGGGCCATATCCATCGCGCCCAGCGCGTCGCCAACAGCGACCATATCCGCTACAGCGGTTCGCCGATTCCGCTCAGCTTCGACGAGCTCGGCAGCGAGAAAAGCGTCTTCCTGCTGGAGCTGGACACCAGTGGCCTGCGCGCCGTAACGCCGCTGCCTGTTCCGCAGTTTCAGCCGATGAAGATGCTAAAAGGCTCGCTGGCAGAGATTGAGGCGCAGCTGGCTCCCTTCGCCGACCATCAGGGTGAAAAGCCGGTATGGCTCGATATTGAGGTTACCACCCAGGAATTTCTCAGCGATCTGCAGCGTCGGGTCGAAGCGCTGACCGCCGGGCTGCCGGTTGAAGTGCTGCTGCTGCGCCGCAGTCGCGAACAGCGCCAGCACAGCCTGGCGCAGCTGAAAAACGAAACCCTGAGCGAACTGAAAGTGGAAGAGGTCTTCGCCCGCCGCATCGCGCTGGCGGAGGATATCGATGCGCCTCAGCATGCGCGCCTCAGCGCCCTGTTCCGCTCAACCCTCGCCTCGCTGGAGGAGAGCGAATGAAAATTCTCACGCTGCGCTTTAAAAACCTGAACGCGCTGAAAGGCGAATGGTTTATCGACTTTCGCACCGAGCCCTTCGCCAGCAACGGCCTGTTCGCCATTACCGGCGCAACCGGCGCAGGCAAAACCACGCTGCTCGACGCCATCTGTCTGGCGCTCTATCACCAGACGCCGCGCCTCGGCGTACTGTCGCAGACGCAAAACGGGCTGATGACCCGTGACACCGCCGAATGCCTCGCCGAGGTGGAGTTTGAGATCAAAGGCGAAGCCTGGCGCGCCTTCTGGAGCCAGAACCGCGCGCGCGGCGCGGCCGACGGCAAGCTGCAGGCGCCGCGCGTTGAGCTGGCGCGCTGCGTCGACGACAAAATCTTCGCGGACAAGGTTAACGACAAATTAAAACTGATCGAGTCACTGTCGGGCCTCGACTTCGAGCGCTTTACCCGATCGATGATGCTGTCGCAGGGACAGTTCGCCGCGTTCCTTAACGCGAAGCCCGGCGAGCGCGCCGAACTGCTGGAGGAGCTGACCGGCACCGAGATCTACGGCCAGATCTCTGTCGCCATCTACGAGCAACACAAGACGGCGCGGCAGGCGCTGGAGAATCTGCGCAGCCGCGCCGGTACGCTGGCGCTGCTCGATCCCGAGGCGCGCGCCGCGCTGCAGCAGCAGCTGGCCGCGCTGACCGAAGCGGAGCAGGCGCTTACTCAGCAAAACAGCAGACTGCACCAGCAGCATCAGTGGCTGACGCAGGCGCAGCAGTTGGACAGCGATATTCAGGCCGCGCAGGCGGCGCTGGCGCAGGCGGAACAGGCGTGGCGCGAGGCGGAAACGGATCGCCAGCGGCTGGCGCGCAGCGAGCCGGCGGAAAAACTGCGCGATAAATTAGTCCAGCGCGACAGCCTGCTGCAGGAGCAGCAGCGCCTGCATCAGGCGCAGCAGCAGCTGGCAGCGCAGCGCCAGGCGGCAGAAGAGCAGACGCAGCGCGATCGGCATCGCCGCGAGGCGGCTCAGGCGGCGCGCGACGCCGCGCTGCGCGAGCAGCAGACGCAGGAGACGCTGCTGACGGAACAGGTTATCCCGCTCGACCAGCAGATTGCCGCCCTGCTGGCGCAGGCGCAGCAGCAGCAGCGGGAGAGCGATCAGCAGCAGCAGACGCTGGCGCAGAGCGAGCGCGCGCTGCAGCAGGAAACGGGGCAGCGCGAAAGCCTGCAGGCCGCGCTGGCGGAACAGCAGCAGTGGCGCGCGGATCAGGGCGCGCTGCCGCAGTGGGGCCCTTCGCTGGCGCTGTGGCAGGAGCGTTTCACCCAGCTGACGCAGCGGGAAACGGCGCTGGCGGCGCTCGGCGCGCAGCAGCGTCAGCAGCAGCAGACGCTGGCGCAGCGGCAGGCGGAGATCGCCCGGCTGGAGCAGCAGGCGGCCCCGCTGAGCCTGGCGGAACAGCAGGCGGCGAGCGCCCTGCAGAGGGCGCAACAGGCGCTGGCCGATCTGGAGCAGCACCATCCGCCGCAGGCGCTGCAGGCCAGCCTGGCGCAGATCGAGGCGAGCCGCCCGCAGCGCCAGCAGCTGGCGGTGCTGGCCTCGCAGTGGGTGCCGCTGCAGCAGCACATCGCCGCACGTCAGCAGCGCCTCGCCGCGCTGGACAAGACGCTGCAGCAGGATGATGAGACGTTGCAAAGGCTGCGCGCTACCTTCACGCGCGAAAAGGCCGCCCTTGCCGATATCAAAAAAATCTGCGAGCTGGAGCAGCATATCGCCGATCTGGCCGCCTGGCGCGCGCGCCTGGAGCCTGAGCAGCCCTGCCCGCTGTGCGGCTCATGCCAGCATCCGGCGGTGGAGCGCTACGCCGCGCTGGAGCTGAGCGCGAACCAGCGACGGCTGGCCGAACAGGAGCAGCAGGTCGAGGCCTTGCGCGAACAGGGCATTAAAAAAGGCGAGGCCGTTAAGCAGGCGCAGGCCGAACGGCAGCGGCTGCAGGAGGAGCTGGCGGCGGAAACCCGACGGCTGGAAGAGCTAGCCCAGCAGTGGCAGGTATTACAGAGTGAGCTGGCGCTCACATTTGATGCGGGCGACAGCGCCGCGCTGGCCGCCTGGCAGCAGCAGCAAAACGGCGCAGAGCAGGTGCTGCAGCAGCAGCTTCGTCAGCAGGAGGCGGCCGCGCGTCAGCGTCAGCAGGCGAAAGATGAGCATCTGCGGCATCAGCAGGCGCTGCAGCAGCATCAGCAGCAGCTTCAGCTGGCCCAGCAAACGCTTACTAACCTGCAGGAGAGCGCGGCAACGCTGGCGCAGCGTCTGGAACAGGAGGAGCGTGACTGGCGGCAGCGCCGCGATGCGCTGCATCAGGAGCTGGCGGACGCCGGCCTCGCCCTGCCCGACGCGGCGGCGCGCGACGGCTGGCTGCAACAGCAGCAGCAGCGCTGGCAGCGCTGGAATGAGAGCGAACAGCAGCTTGCCCGGCTGCAGCCGCAGCTGGCGCGCGCCGAGGCGCAGTGCAGCAGCCTGCAGCAGCGCGTAGAGAGCGAACGACAGCGGCTCGACGCACTGCGCCAGCAGCGCGCTCAGAGCGAGGCGACGCTGGCGCAGCTGCGCGCAACGCGGCAGGGGCTGTTCGGCGATGGCGACGTTGCCGCAGCGCGGCGGCAGATGCAGGCGCAGATCCAGCAGCAGGAGGCGGCCCTCGCCGCCGCGCTGGAGGGAATGCAGGCAACCCAGAGCCACCTCAGCCAGCTGGCCGGACGCGCCGCAGAGCTGGACGCGCAGCAGGAAAAAGCCAGCCAGGCGCTGCGCGAGGCGCAGCAGCTGTTCAGCGCCGCGCTGGCCGCCGCCGCCTTCGACGATGAAGCCAGCCTGCGCGTCGCGCTGCTTGACGAAGAGGAGGCGCACAGGCTGCGCGCCCGGCTACAGCAGCTTGAGCAGCAGCGTCAGACGCTGCAGGCGCAGGCGCAGCAGCTGGCGCAGCGGCGCGAGGCGCATCAGCAGAGCCGACCCGAGGGGGCGGCGGAAAGCGCCGCCGCGCTGGAAGCGCAGCTCGAGCAGCTGCGTCTGGCGCTGCGCGACAACGCGCGCCAGCAGGGTGAAGCGCAGCAGCAGCTTCAGAGCGATGCGCGCCTGCGCGAACAGCAGCAAAGCCTGATGATGCAGATCGAAGAGGATGAAGCGGCGCTGGCGCAGTGGAGTCAGCTAAACGATCTTATCGGCTCCGCCAGCGGCGACAAGTTCCGCCGCTTCGCGCAGGGGCTGACGCTGGATCACCTGGTGGCGCTCGCCAACCGCCAGCTCGATCGGCTACACGGGCGCTATCTGCTGCAGCGCCGCGCCAGCGACGCGCTGGAGCTGGACGTGATCGATACCTGGCAGGCGGACGCCGCGCGCGACACCCGCACCCTGTCGGGCGGCGAAAGTTTTCTCGTCAGCCTGGCGCTGGCGCTGGCACTTTCAGATTTAGTCAGCGTGAAAACCCGCATAGAGTCTTTGTTTCTCGACGAGGGGTTCGGTACGCTGGACGCCGAAACGCTCGACACCGCGCTGGATGCGCTGGACGCGCTCAACGCCAGCGGCAAAACCATTGGCGTAATCAGCCACGTCGAGGCGATGAAAGAGCGCATTCCGGTTCAGATCCGGGTGCGCAAAATTAACGGGCTGGGCTACAGCAAACTGGAACTGCCCCGCGCTCAGGAGGCGTAATGAAAACAGGCATGGCGCTGCTGCTCGCCAGCGCGCTGCTGGCGGGATGCAGCAGCACACCGCAAAGCGATCTCAGCTGCGGCCGCACGTATTCGGCGGCGCAGTGCAACTATCTGCGCGACGTTCAGCATCAGCTGGTCAGCAGCTTTAACAGCAGCGTCGCGTCGCGCTATCCGGGCCAGACCTGCCTGGTGTCGGCGCACCGTCGCGCCGACGGCGGCTACAGCGTGCTGCGCACCGAGGGAGACGAAGCGCTCTGCCTGCGCGCCTGGCAGCAGGTCAGCAGCGCGCGCAACCTGCCGCTGCCGCCGGTGGGCGTGCCGGAAGACTGGCAGTTCGCCTTCGGCTCAACGCAGTAACCCTTACTTTATCAGCGGCCAGAGCCAGGCCGCGCCGCGCACTCCGCTCGAATCGCCGTGTTTTGCCTTCAGCACCGGCGTTTCACACTCCCCGCCAAATACCCACTGCTTCATCAGCGTCGGCACCGTCTGATAGAGACGATCGTTGTTGCTCATGCCGCCGCCGAGCACGATCGCATCGGGATCCAGCAGGTTCACCACCTGCGCCAGCGACTTCGCCAGCCGGGTTTCGTAGCGGCGCATCGCCTGCTCGGCGATCGGATCCTGCTGCGCGATCAGCTTAACGATCTCGGCGCCCTTTAACGCCTGGCCGCTCAGCCGCCGGTAGTCGATGGCGAAGCCGGTGCCGGAGACAAAGGTTTCGATACAGCCCTTCTGCCCGCAGTAGCACGGCACCTCCTCCCGATAGCGCAGCTCATCCTCATCCATCCACGGCAGCGGATTATGGCCCCACTCGCCGGCGTTGCCGTTGCCGCCGATGCGCGCCTCGCCGTTAATCGCTATCCCCGCCCCCGATCCGGTGCCAATAATCACCGCAAACACCAGCGGCTGGCCTGCGCCCGCGCCGTCTACCGCCTCGGAGACCGCCAGGCAGTTGGCGTCGTTGGCGATGCGCACTTCGCGCTGCAGCGCCAGCGCCAGATCGCGATCCAGCGGCTGGCCGTTAAGCCAGGTGGAGTTGGCGTTTTTCACGCGGTGCGCGTAAGGCGAGATCGTGCCGGGAATGCCGACGCCAACGCTGCCGGTCTGGCCGGTTTTCGCCTCGGCGAGATGCACCAGACCCGCGATCGCCTGCACCGTGGCGGCGTAATCGTCGCGCGGCGTATCCACGCGGTGGCGAAACAGCTCATTTCCCTCATCAGACAGGGCGATCACTTCAACCTTGGTGCCGCCCAAATCAATACCTATACGCACGCGTTATTCCTCATTATTCGTCAGGGTGAGAGATACATTAGGAGCGGCGCCGGGGAAAGGCAATGAAACCGTTTCGATGTTTCGCTATCATGCGCGCTGACCTCTCGACTTGTGCGCCCGATCGCGCGACCCGGTAAGGAATTGTGATGTTGTGGTTTAAAAATATGATGGTTTATCGTCTGAATCGGGACATTCCGCTCTCTGCAGACGACATGGAAAAACAACTTGAGGCTTACACCTTCTCCCCCTGCGGCAGCCAGGATATGAGCAAAACCGGCTGGGTGTCGCCGATGGGCAACCGCAGCGATGCGCTGACCCATGTGAACAACGGTCAGATCGTGATTTGCGCCCGCAAAGAGGAGAAGATCCTGCCGTCGCCGGTGGTGAAGCAGGCGCTGGAAGCGAAGATCAGCAAGCTGGAAGCGGAACAGAGCCGCAAGCTGAAGAAGACGGAAAAAGATTCGCTGAAAGATGAGGTGCTGCACAGCCTGCTGCCGCGCGCGTTCAGCCGTCTCAGCCAGACCTTTATCTGGATCGACACCGTGAACAACCTGATCATGGTCGACTGCGCCAGCGCGAAAAAGGCGGAAGATACGCTGGCGCTGCTGCGTAAGAGCCTTGGCTCACTGCCGGTGGTGCCGCTGACGCTGGAAAGCCCGATTGAGCTGACGCTGACCGAATGGGTGCGCTCCGGCGATCTGCCCGCCGGTTTCGCTCTGATGGACGAAGCGGAGCTGAAGGCGATCCTCGAAGATGGCGGCGTGATCCGCTGTAAAAAGCAGGATCTGGTATGCGACGAGATCGCCAACCATATCGAAGCGGGCAAGCTGGTGACTAAACTGGCGCTCGACTGGCAGGAGCGTATCCAGTTTGTGCTGGCAGACGACGGTTCGGTGAAGCGCCTGAAGTTCAGCGATACCCTGCGCGAGCAGAACGACGATATCGACCGCGAGGATTTCGCCCAGCGTTTCGACGCTGACTTTATCCTGATGACCAGCGAACTCGCCGCGCTGACCAGTAATCTGGTTGAGGCGCTGGGCGGGGAGGCAAAGCGTTAAGAAATCGGCCCATCAGGCCGGTTAACACTATCTTAAAGCGAATGACATGGCCCGAAGTGCAAAGCGTCCCGCGACAGGGAGGTCGCGGGCCGAGCGGGCCATGTCATCCGCACTGGCACACTGCCATGGCCCGTTTTATTACTCTTTCAGATAGCGGCAGAGATAGGAACTCGGCTCACCCACCTGCAGATGAAACTCGCTGTGGCCCGGCACGTTAAACACTGAACCCGCCTCAAACCATTGCCATTCGGTTTCGCCCGGCAGCAGCACCTTCAGCGATCCGCTCACCACCGTCATCTCTTCCGGCTGCGCCGTGCCGAAGGTGTATTCGCCTTCCGCCATCACGCCCACGCTGGCACGACCGGTGCTGGCACTGTCGAAGCCGATAGATTTTACTTTTCCGTCAAAATACTCACTTACATTGAGCATGTTACTTCCTCACAGCACATTAAGGTATCTGGCAGTGTAGAGCGGAACTCGCTGATCTGTCACGCGAATTGCAGCTTCGCCTCCCGCTTTGTGATCGCGCCGTTATCAGACGATAAGTTCAGCGGCCAGTTTCGCCACCAGCACGTTGGAGAGCAGCACCGGAATGCCAAGCAGCTTCTGCAAAAAGTCGCGATGGGTCTGGTTATAGCCGATGCAGTCGAGCACCACCACGTCCGCGCCCTGCTCCTGCAGCGAGAGCGCCGCGTCGGTCAGCTTCTCGTTATCGGGAATATAGGGGCTGGCAACGGCGAAGCAGGGTCGGCGCTGCAGATTGCGCCACTTGTTCGCCTGCTGCTGCATCTGCTCCTCAACCGGCACCACGATGCCGACCTGATGGTCCTGCACAATGGCGGAGACCAGCGGCGGAATAATGCGGTCAGGCTCCAGCAGCAGCGCGCTTTTGGCGGTCAGCGCGCCGAACTCGCCGGTGCAGAGCAGCAGAATAGTGTCGTAGCCCTCAGCTTCCAGCGCGGCGATTTTCGCCTGCAATCCCTGCTCGACCTTCGCCGTAGCCAGCCGCACCTGCGTGCCGTTGCGCAGGCGCGACACCAGCACGCCATCCTGCGCGTCAGGGGCGAAGCGCGCGGCGATCTCCGCCTCGCTCAGCCCGTCCAGCAGGCCGACATGATCGGTCTGCTCAGCCGGTAAACAGGCCGCCAGCAGCGGCATAATATCGCTGCGCGGCGACTGACCAATGGTCAGGGTAACCAGGGATTTCGTCATTATTCGTCTCGTTTACGCAGGTGACTCAGGCTGCCGTAAAGCGCCAGCAGGCGGGCGTACTCGTCGGCATCGTAGAAATGGCAGGTCTCGCGGCCAAACTCTTTTGCCACTTCTACCGCAAACTTCGCCGCCGCCGCAATATCCACTTCATGGCTGGCGCCGGTTCCGCAGCCCGGCACCACCGACTCCGCCGTGATCGCCACGCCCACCACCGGCACGTCGGTCGCCGTGGAAGGTTGCAGAATGCTGTTCAGGTGATAAATGCCGTTGCCGTAAGGGGTAATATCCTGCGTGGTAATGGGAAAGGTTACCGCCGGACGGCCGGTGGTCATCTCCATAATGCGCAGCAGATCGTCCGATACGCGCAGGATATAGCCCTCTTTTACCGTAGGCGACAGCGCAAATCCCTTGTGGTTAATAATGCGGTTGCCCTTTGTGGTATCGATCGACAGGATAGCGTCCACCTCCTGCACCACCTCATTATTGTTCATGGTGACGTCGTCCACAGGCGAATCCATAAAGTCGACCGGCTCGTGCGGGCGCGTCGGCGCATCGGGACAGATATGCGTGGTAACGATAACGTCGCCCGCCAGCACGTCACCTTTGGTCTGCATTACAGCCAGCTTCAGCGCACTGCTTACCGCCGCCACGGCGCCATCGGCGTCGGAAACCATGCCGATGCGGGTCGGGCGCGCGCCGATGCCGCCCAGGCGGCCGATAATGCCCAGCGTCGGCGCGCTGCCGCCGCTCGCTTTGCCCTGCGCGCCGGGAATATCGATGCGAACAAAATCGGTGCGCCCTTTTGGCCCGCTAACGCGCTTAACGCTGGCGCTGACGCCGGGAAAGCCGGCGAAGAGATCCGCCACCTGCTGGCCATCGATAAATGCGCTGTCGAATAACTCAAATACCTGTAACGTCTGATGCAGACTCATGACATCCCTTAATTATTTTTTGCCGCTGGCAAACAGCGAGTGAAAGAAGCTATAGAGCGCGTCGCCGGCGATAAAGCCCGCCGCCAGCACCTCCATCGGCGAGCGACCGCGTTCGCCCCATACGCGAATAATGATGATGCGCAGCGCGATGCCCACGACTACCGCCCAGCCGGCCATCGCGTTATTGATCAGCAGGCCGGTGGCGAGCAGCACGCCGAGCTGGCGTTTCGGCCCGCCGATCAGCTGAATAATGGCCCCGGGAATCGCCCACATCAGCAGGCTACCGGCGATGCCCGGCTCCGCGCCCGCCTGGATGGTTTTGGCGTAGACGCGCGCCACCGGCGGCAGCAGGTTTTCCGCAAAAAACAGGTTGTGGGCGTACCAGACAACGGGAACAGAGACCAGAAACGCAATCATCGCGGCGATCAGCTGAATGCGGCGCCCCCACAGCTCCTGCTGCAGATCCGCGCCGTTGCCGCGCAGAATAAAGCCCGCTTTAAGATCGTAGCCCATGTCGGCGAAGGCGGGCCCGGTCGCTGCGGTAAAGCCGCACAGCAGGCAGAGCGCCAGCGGCGGAAAGCCGAGCAGAATGCCGACGATCAGCGTGATCAGCGCCACCGCGAACGCCGGGAACCAGCCGGAGTGCATCGCAGCGATGCCGACGATCAGCTCATGCACAAAGGCGGCGAACGCGGCGTAAATCACAAACAGCAGCAGCATCGGCAGGCTCATTTCGCTCCACAGTCCGCCCGCCAGCGCCAGCAGCGCCGAAATAATCAGGTAGCCCGCGCCGCCGAGGCCGAGGGCGCGCCTCACCTCATTGCCGCCGCGGCTCACCTTCTGCTCGTCGTGGCGGCGGCTGCGGATCACCATGACCACCTGAATCAGCGCCACCAGCCCGGCGCCGACCATCACGCCGTGCGGCAGGTAGAGCGCGTTGATATCGATATCAGCAACCGGTTGCGCGTAGGCGCGCAGCAGAAAGCCGACGCCCAGCATGCCCAGCGCCCAGATATTGCCGATAAAGGCGGTGCCGAACGCGGACATCGGGATGGTGAGCATTGAGCCGAGGATACCGCCGGCGATGCCCGCCGCCAGCAGCCAGGCCTGGCGCCCGCCCCTGTCGCCTGCCTTGATCGCCTCGGCGGCGGCCACGCCCGGCGGCCAGGCGTTGCCGGCGGGAAAAACGCGGGTATCGAACAGGCGGTAGAGCAGATAAGCGTCCAGCAGCATCGCCGCGCTGACGCCGCAGAACATCGGCAGCACCAGCTGCGGCTCGCCCAGCGCCCAGGGCACGGCGATCGGCATTAATAAGCTGTTTGCGGCGCCGAAGGTTGCGGAAGAAATAGCGGTCTGGGCGAGGTTTTGAATTTCAATCGAGCGATAGCGGCGAAACGCCTGCAGTGGAATACGCGCCAGCAGCATGGCAAATAAGGCGCCGATAATAGAGGTATTCGGCGTCACGCCGATAGTGGTAATAAGCTGCACGCCAATAATTGCGCCCGCCACCGACAGGGCGATTAATACTATCGCCACGCCAGCCTGTTTTACTGGATTAACCTTCTCCATATTGTCCCCGTCAGGAATGCCGGTAGAAATGAAATGACGCTTCGCGAGCCTGAATCAGACTCGCTTACGTCGTTTTTTTATTTCGTCCGTGAGCATGAATAAACAGGCCCGAAGGCCTGGCGTTTTCCCGGTGTGGCGAAAGTATTGCGCCGATAAAAAAGTAAATTCAGAGTGGCGTTGCGCCATATTTCTCGGCCAGGTCGCTGGCCGTTATGCGTAATTCATCGAGCAGCGCGGGCGGATAGCCCGGCGCACTCTCCTGCGATAAAAATGAGAGGCAAAGCGCTACCGTATCGCCGTGATATTTATTATGCAGCGCGACGGAGAGCGAACTGATGCCGGGCAGCGTTTCGTTGCGCGCCAGCGACCAGCCCTGGCTGCGGATCGCCGCCAGCTGCGCGCAGAGCACCTCGAGCGTTTGCGGCGAATTGGGCGGCAGCGGCTGCCAGGCGTCGCGGTAGCGCTCGCATACCTCTTCTTCGCTGAGCTGCGCCAGCAGTACGCGGCCGGTGGAGGTGGCGGCGGCGTTCATGCGGCTTCCCGGCGGCGTCACCAGCTGGGTAAAGTGGCGCCCGTGAAACATGCGCATCACCACCAGATCGCGTCCGTCGAGGCGCGAGATATAGCCGATGCTGCCGGTTTTATCCGCCAGTCGCGCCATTGCCGGCGCGGCGCTGTCCACCAGCGGCGCGGAGAGATAGTGTCCGGCGACCGACAGCAGCACGCGGCCAATATGAAAACAGCGGCTCTCTGCGTCACGCTCCAGCATGCCCTGACTTTCCATGGTGGCCAGCAGGCGCGACACGGTGCTTTTCGGCAGGCGCAGCGCCTCCACGACATCGGTAAACGTCAGCCCGGGATTTCCCTGCGTTACCCCTTTTTGCTGAAACAGCTTAAGCACCGCGGCGGCGTTTTCGAGTGTGGTCATGGCGTCAGTTTCACTATATGGAACCGAGTTCCTGTATCGATGTTTTAAACTAAAACGCGGGGCAACAGGGGTCAAGCGTCAATTTTTGTCAGCGAAGATCAGGCGCAGTGAAATAACCGGGCGAGGGGCAAAGAGAAATGATTTTATAGGGTCGCAGGGAGAAAGTGCAGAATGGATATTAGCTTCATCGCGCGCAGGCAGCGAATAACAGCAAATAGCATTACCAGAAAAACGCTATTGAGGCTGGCGTCCCTGCCAGAGAGATTGCGCTACTCTTTTTCCACATCCTCATAGCGAACTTTGGCGTCATGCGCTTCCGCTTCTGACGTGTGCTCGCTAATTAACGTATTAGGCGATGGATGATCGGCACGCAATTCCCATGAGGTTACGGTGTTGCCCGGCGGCCCCTTCTCAACGGTGACGACGCGAGCTTCGCGTGGATAAGGCGGTCTGGTCGGCATATTCAATCCCTCCTGGCTAAGCGTATTCCACACGACGAGACGATTCCCGTCTGAGGATCAGTATAGCCAGGCTACGCAACCCAGACGGGAAAGCGGGAAGAATCTGAAGAAAAAATGTGGAGGCTAGCTGGCGCGCGCCAGCGACAGTGACTGAAGAATATCGTCGATAACGCGATCCGGCGTCTGCATGGCGTTGACTTCATGGTGGGCGGCGTCGCGGTAAAGATGCGCGCGCTCGCGCAGGATATCGCCCATCTCTTCGGCGATGGGACGGCCGGTCAGCGTAGGGCGCTGCGCCGCTTCCGGCTGGCTCTCCAGCCGCTGCGCCAGAATATGAGACGGCGCGCTAAGCCAGATTACGCGCCCGTGCTCGCGCATAAAGCGACGGTTGTGCTCCGCCAGCACCATGCCGCCGCCGGTGGCGATGACCGTTGCCGGCGCGGTGACCGCTTTCAGCGACTCGGTTTCCCGCGCGCGAAAGCCTTCCCAGCCCTCATCCGCCACAATCTGCGCGACGCTGCGCTGCGTGCTGAGCTGCAGATGGTGATCGGTATCGCGAAAGGCGTAGCCCAGCGCGTGCGATAGCGCCTCGCCTACGGTGGTTTTACCGCAGCCGCGCGCGCCGATCAGATAAATGGGTAGAGACATCGGGCAGTTCCTCCGCCGTTACAGGCCGTATATCGCGGCATATCGCTTAATAATGCGACGCATAATAACTGGAAACCGCCATAGCCTCCACCCGCGAAGCAAGAAATGCGCATCCTTTTCGGGTTTCAGCCTATATTTAATTAAATATTAAGGGGTTAACCATGCGCATTTCGTGCAGAGCGCCCTAAGCCCGGCGGCGGCAACATTTGCTTACCTGGCAGATTTTACTTTGCCGCGCCCCGCCCCCATATACTTATTTAATCTCAACAGGAGAGCCATCATGTATAGCCAGGAACACCAATTGATTGAGGGTCTGTTCAGCCGTCTGAAACAGGCCGAGAGCCAGACCGGACCGCGTGACGCGGCGGCGGAACAGCTGATTAAAGAGCATCTGCAGCAGCAGCCCGGCGCGCCTTACTATATGGCGCAGGCGATCCTGATTCAGGAAGCCGCGATGAAGAAACTCAACGATCGCATCACCGAGCTGGAGAACCGTCTGGCGCAGCAGCAGCAGCAGCAGCAGCAGCCTCAGCAGCAGAGCAGCGGCGGTTTTCTGTCGAGCCTGTTTGGCGGCGGCTCGCGTCAGCAACCACCTGCGCCTGTGCAGCAGCCCCAGCAGCAGGCGTGGAACAACGCGCCGCAGCAGCCGCAGTATAACAATGCCCCTGCCGCACCGGCGCGCGGCACCGGCTTCCTCGGCGGCGCGCTGCAAACCGCGGTCGGCGTCGCAGGCGGCGTGGTGATGGCGGATATGCTGACCAGCCTGTTCCACCACTCTCAGCCGGAAGAGATTGTGAATATCATTAACGAACCGCCGCTGCCGCAGGTCGATGAGAACCTCGATACCTTTAACAGCGGCGGCAGCGGTTTCCTTGACCAGAACAACGGCTGGGATAACAACTACGCGGACAATAATGACTTCAACGATCTCGGTAATGACAGCTTCGACGGCTTTAACGACGACGACGACAGCTTCGTCTGATTTCAGCGCTGACGCTGCGTCAGCCAGCTGTCGAGCGCGTTAGCGAACTGCTGGCGGTCTCGCGGACTCATCGCCGCGGGGCCGCCGGTTTGCACGCCGCTGGCGCGCATGGTATCCATAAAGTCGCGCAGGGTGAGCTTTTCGCGGATAGTGGCGGGCGAATAGCGTTCGCCGCGCGGATTAAGCGCCTCGCCCCCTTTCTCCAGCACCTCCGCCGCCAGCGGAATATCGGCGGTAATCACCAGATCCCCCTTCTCCACGCGCTTCACGATCTCGTTATCCGCAACGTCAAACCCGGCAGGCACGCGCAGCGTTTTCAGCCAGGGTGAGGGCGGCACGCGCAGCGACTGGTTGGCGACAAAGGTCACCTGCGTTTTGGTGCGATCCGCCGCGCGGTAGAGCACTTCTTTGATAACGTTGGGGCAGGCGTCAGCATCAACCCAGATAACCATATTCTTTCCTTACTCTTTGGGAATGATGGAGATCTTGCCGGTCTTCTCCAGAATGGCAAACTTTATTTGGTCAAGCCGCTCCAGTCCCTGCGAGCTGCGCGCGCTCTGCAGAATATCCTCTTCGTCTATCCCTGCCCGCTTCGCCCGCTGGTGCAGCAGCCTGCCCTCTTCCACCAGAATCAGCGAAGAGCCATCAATCAGCCGCTCCATACGGGGAAAGCGCGTTTTCATCACGCCGAATACAATATCAATCACGATCAGCGTCACGATGGTCAACCCGGCGCCGGTAACGGAAAAGTCATCGCCGAGCAGCGCCTGCTGGGTCGCCTCGCTGATAATCAGCAGCAAAATCAGATCGAAAGAGGTCATCTCCATCAGCGTGCGCCGTCCGGCGATTTTAAATACCACCATCAACAGCAGATACATGCTGGCTGCGCGTAACACCGTTTCCATGCCAATCTCCTAGGGATAAATAAACTGACTAAACCGCGCGGTCGAGGCCTCGTCCAGCGTGACGGACAGGCGATAGCGGCCGAAGTCTTGCGGCTGCGTGCCGATCCAGAGCGTGGCCTCCTGCTGATCCGCGCGCCGGTGCCAGCGCAGCACCAGGCTGTCGCCGGTGCTCCAGGCCTCATCCGGCTGCGGCTGCAGGGTCTGTAGCTGTATACTGTCGAGCTGCGGACCGCGCAGCCTGATCTGGTAAGCGTCGCCGCGCAGCTGCTTCAGGCGCAGCGTCATATCCATGTTGCTTTCGCGTCGCCCGAAACGCTCATAGTCGACGCTCAGCCGCCTGTCCGCGCTGACAACGCGTTGATTGCTCAGCCATCCTTTGGAAAACAGACCGGCTGCCCCGGCGATCACAATCAGCAGCAGCAGCACGAAGCCCACATGCTGAATGCGCCACTCGAGGCGTTGCCACGGCATATTCTCTTTGACCGGGTAGTGCCGGCTTTGATTTTCATTGTCGCCCATGCAGTGTTCTCCTTGCTGACTTGTTATTAATCCTGGCTGAAGTAAGCTAACGCGTTAAGATTTTCGAACTTTCTTAAGGATACGGCGATGCTGGAGAAGAAAATTGGGTTTATCGGCGGCGGCAATATGGCCAAAGCCATTATCGGCGGGCTGGTGAAAAGCGGTCAGATCGCGCCCTCGAACATCTGGGTATTTGACCGCAAGGCGGAAACCAACGAGGCGCTGGCGCGCGAGTACGGCATTCAGGCCGCCGAAAGCGCCGAGGCGCTGGCGCGCGAGGTAGATATTCTGTTCGGCGCGGTCAAACCCAACGTTATCCTGAAAGTGCTGAAAGATCTGGCCAGCCAGCTGAAGAAAGAGGCGCTGGTGATCTCTATCGCCGCGGGCGTGACGCTGGACTCGCTGGCGACGGTGCTGGGCCATGACCGCAAAATTGTCCGCGTGATGCCGAACACGCCCGCGCTGGTCAACGAAGGCATGACCTCGGTTACGCCGAACGTGCTGGTTGAGCAGCCGGAGATCGACGAAGTCGTGACGATGTTTGAGAGCTTTGGCAAGGCGGCCGTGGTGAGCGAATATCTGATTCACTCGGTGGTCGGCGTCAGCGGCTCCGCGCCCGCCTACGTCTTTATGTTTATCGAAGCGATGGCGGACGCCGCCGTGCTCGGCGGCATGCCGCGCGCCCAGGCCTATCAGTTCGCCGCCCAGGCGGTAAAAGGCTCTGCCCAGATGGTGCTGGAGAGCGGCAAACACCCCGCCGAGCTGAAAGATATGGTCTGCTCGCCCGGCGGCACCACTATCGAAGCGGTGAAGGTGCTGGAAGAGAAAGGTTTCCGCGCCGCCGTTATGGAGGCGATGCAGCAGTGCATGGCGAAGTCTGAAGCGCTGAGCAAAAAGTAATATGCGGGGCGGAGCGTCCACTCCGCCCGCCTTCGCTACTGCTGGTAGCTCGCCACCGTCGCCAGCGCCTGTTCCATGGTCATCGGCTGCTGCATCTCCAGCACCAGCGCTGCGGTCAGCGTATACATGCCGCAGGAGAACGCCGCCGCGAGCTTGCCCTGCTGGCCGTAGAGGGCGATAAAGGTTTTCTTCTCCAGCGAGCCGATCAGGCGATACTCATCCCACCTGTCGGCATGGCCGAGATACTCGTAGCGCGTGCCGAAGTGCGTGGTCCAGAAAAAGGGCACCCGATCGTACATCATGCGCTTGTCCAGCATATTAAAGGCGGCGATGCGCCCCTGCTGATGGGCGACGCGATAGTGCTCGACGCGCAGCGGCCCCTGCGGCGTCAGATAGCTGGCACTATCCCCCGCCACCCAGACGTCTGGCGTCACGCGCAGCTGGCTGTCGGCCAGCAGGCTGCCATCCTCGCGCAGCGGCAGATCGTGAATAAAGCCGGTGGCTGGCTGAATACCGGTCGCCAGCAGCACCACGTCCGCTTTGATGCGGCGGCCATCCTGCAGGCGCAGCGCGGTAACCTGATGTTCCCCCTCCAGCGCCGCTGGCTCGCCGTCGACAAAGTGTACGCCGTTGCTGCCGTGCAGATCGCGGAAATAGCGGCCGATCTGCTCGCCGAACTGACGCGCAAAAGGCAGCGGATGCCGTGCCACCACGCTTACCTCAACGTCGCGATTGCGCAGCGCCGACGCCATCTCCATGCCGATAAAACTGTTGCCGATAATCACCAGCTGCTGGCTCTGATCGACCTCCTGCAGCAGCGCGTCAGCCTGCGCCAGCGAACGCAGCAGGTGTACGCCCGCCAGCTCGCTGCCGGGCAGTTCGGGACGCTGGGGCGCGCCGCCGGATGCGATCAGCAGCTTATCGTAAAAGAGCGACGTGCCGTCGGCGAAGTGGATTCGCTGTTCACGCGTGTCGAGACGCGTCACCTCCCCCTGCAGGCGATCGACATGCTGCAAAATGTCCTCTTTCAGGATGCGCGGCACATCCTTGATATCCATCTTGCCGGAGGGAACGAATTTGGTCAGCGCAGTGCGGTCGTACGGCGCTTCCGGCTCGCGCTCCACCAGCACCACCTTTCCTTTAAACCCTTCGCGCCGCAGCGTCCAGATGGCGGCGCTGCCAGCTGCGCCGCCGCCAAGCACCGCATACACCGGCGCCTCGCCGCCGCTGCCGATGGGCGTCGCAGATGACATCGGTTTAGGGTTGACCTGCACGATGCCGTTCTCGACGCGCAGCGGAAACTGTTTGAGATCCGCCAGCGCCAGCGGTTCGCACATATGGCCATCCTCCAGCGCAAACACCGCTTTATGCCAGGGACAAACCAGTTTATCGCCGCAGATAGCGCCCTGCTCCAGCGGCGCACCCGCATGTGGGCAGGTGGCCTGAAAGGCGCGCACCTGTTCTCCATCGCGCACCAGCAGAATATCGGTATCGGCTATTTTTGTTTTGGTCGGCTGGCGGTCGGGCAGATCTTTTAAGGCGATGACAGGCTGATAATTCATGACTCGGCTCCTTCTTTGTCGTTATTCACCAGGGCGTCCCGTGCGGGCGCCGCTATTCCCCTGCAAAAAGTAAGTGTGGCAAAAGAAAGCGAAAGGCAGAGTCGGAAAAGTGAAAAAGCGTTTAACCCGTTGTTAAGCTGCCGGTTTAAAGTTTTAGCAAGTGTAAACGGATAAAAAAGCGGAGCGGGAGAGGTAAAAGAATGCGTACGGCCGCAGTGCGGCCGTTATAAATAAGGTATCAGGCTTTTTTCAGGCAGGAACTCATAAAGGTTTTACGGGCGTCACCGCTGAGCTTTTTATCGCCCGCTTCACTATTACAGGTTTTCATTTTCACCTGCTGCGGCGTCATGCCGGAAATCTTGCTCTCTTTCTTCAGGCATTCGCTCATAAAAGATTTACGCGCGTCACCCTTGAGATTTTGCGTGCTGGCGTGCTGGTTGCACTGCGTCATTTTTTGCTGCTGCGCCGTTTTTTCAGCGGCCTGCGCTACGCTGACGCCGCTGACCAGCAGACCCGCCATCACGACTGCCGCTAAATGCACTTTCATGGTATGACTCCCTCTATGAATAGTCCGTTAATTCTGGCACGAGATAAACAGAGCGGTGGATTTTTGCGCAAATTTGCAGCAGCGATCGCACTGCCGGACTATTTACAATCAGACGCGCGGATGGTTAAGTAATTTATCCAGGTAGTTGCGTAACAGAAGCGCGTCTTCATTACTGGCGTCAGCGTTAGCATTGTGCATCGCATTATCAATACCTGCGGCGATAGCGTGCTGTTGTTCGGGATCCAGCTTGCGCAGCATCGCCGTTACGATAATTTCCAGCGCCTCAACCTGAGCCACCAGTTCTTTAGACTCTTCTTCTTTTGCCGCCAGTTTTACCAGTAATTCAGCGATAAGGTTCTTCATGCCCTTGTCCCGTGGCTAAATAAAAGCAGACGGTATCACTCAGCAAAATAAAAAAACAGCGCTTTTGGCCGATTTTGCTCAGCGCTTTATCACCACTTTTATTAAAACAGGGGCTAAACCTATTTTAAGAAGCGGGAGAAACGTTTTACCGTTAATTAAGCGAGACGTAAATCGTTTCAGCCCGGAATATAATAGAGATTATGCGGGATTAATGCGGGCCAGCGAAACCGTGACCGGGACCGCCCCAGCCGCCACCACCACCGCCGCCGCCAGGGCCTCCCCAGCCGCCGCCCGGAGGCGGAAAAATACAGCCGCTCAGCGCGGCGATCAGCGCCACAACCGCGGCAACTTTAATAATGCGTACCATAACAACCTCTGGGTGGATGAAATCGGGCTGAGTGTATGAGCGTCAAAACGGGCCGACAAGAGAGAATTCTCTGACTCAGGGCGCTATTAATCCTTGCATACCAGGCTTAACAATTTACTGGCACTAAGGCGACATAAAACCCGCATTCCAGCCCGCTGCGGCGCAGCGTCCGCTAAAAAAGCGCGGCTGTCGCCTCGCTGCCGCTCTTTACAGCCAGCGGAAAACATTGCATTGTGAGCGCAATACAAATTAAGGATCCCCCTATGCCAACGCCGCCGATCTCACTGAGCCAACTTCTTGCCCGCCGCGACTGGGAAAATCCGGTCGTTACCAGCCTGAATCGCCTTGACGCACATCCCCCCTTCGCCAGCTGGCGCAGCGAAGCGGCAGCGCGCGACGACCGTCCCTCTCTCGCGCAGCGCAGCCTGAACGGCAGCTGGAACTTCAGCTACTTCAGCTGCCCTGAGGCGGTACCAGAGCGCTGGCTGCAGGAAGATCTGCCCGACGCCGCCGTTCTGCCGGTGCCCTCTAACTGGCAGCTGCACGGCTACGACGCGCCTGTTTACACCAACGTTCAGTATCCCATCGCCGCAACGCCGCCCTGCGTGCCGCAGGAGAATCCAACAGGTTGTTATTCGCTCACATTTACTCTTGACCACGGCTGGCCTGCGGAGGGGCAGACCCGCATCATCTTTGACGGCGTCAGCTCCGCCTTCTATCTCTGGTGCAACGGCCACTTTATCGGCTACTCCCAGGACAGTCGTCTGCCCGCCGAATTTGACCTTAGCGCGGCGCTGGTGCCGGGCGCTAACCGGCTGGCGGTCATGGTGCTGCGCTGGAGCGACGGCACCTGGCTGGAAGATCAGGATATGTGGCGCATGAGCGGCATTTTCCGCGACGTCTCGCTGCTGCATAAGCCGACGCCCCATCTGGCGGACGTTCAGCTGGAGACGCAGCTCAGTCCCGAATACCGCAGCGCGGATCTGATGGCGCGCGTGCGCGTGACCGCTCAGGAGAGGGCGCTGCGTTTGCGACTGACCCTGTGGCGCGAGGGCGCGCAGGCGGGCGTCGTCGAGCAGCCGCTCGGCAGCGCAATTATCGACGAGCGCGGCAACTATGCGGATCGCGCCGAGCTACGCCTGCACGTTGACGCGCCCGCGCTGTGGAGCGCTGAAACGCCGACGCTCTACCGCGCCACGCTGGCGCTGCTCGACGCGCAGGGCGAAACGATTGAGGTCGAGGCGTACGATGTCGGTTTCCGCCGTGTCGCCATCGAAAACGGCCTGCTCTGCCTGAACGGCCAGCCGCTGCTGATACGCGGCGTAAACCGTCACGAGCACCATCCAGAGAGCGGCCAGGTGGTGGATGAGGCTACGATGCGGCGCGACATCGAGCTGATGAAGCAGCATAACTTCAATGCAGTGCGCTGTTCCCACTACCCTAACCATCCGCTCTGGTACCGGCTGTGCGACCGCTACGGCCTGTACGTGGTCGACGAAGCCAATATTGAAACCCACGGCATGCAGCCCATGAGCCGTCTGGCGGACGATCCGCGCTGGTTCGCCGCCTTCAGCGAACGCGTCACGCGCATGGTGCAGCGCGATCGCAACCACTGCAGCATTATTATCTGGTCGCTGGGCAATGAGTCAGGTCACGGCAGCACGCACGACGCCCTCTATCGCTGGATAAAAAGCGCTGATGCGACGCGGCCCGTACAGTATGAAGGCGGCGGCGCCAACAGCGCGGCAACCGATATTCTCTGCCCGATGTATGCGCGCGTCGATGAAGACCAGCCCTTCCCCGCCGTGCCGAAATGGTCGCTGAAAAAGTGGATCGGCCTGCCGGGGGAAAACCGGCCGCTGATCCTGTGTGAATATGCGCACGCCATGGGCAACAGCCTCGGCGGCTTTGCGAAGTACTGGCAGGCGTTTCGTCAGTTTCCGCGCCTGCAGGGCGGCTTCGTCTGGGACTGGGTCGATCAGAGCCTGACGCGCTACGATGAAAACGGACAGCCCTGGCAGGCCTACGGCGGTGACTTTGGCGACAAGCCCAACGACCGCCAGTTCTGTATGAACGGGCTGGTGTTCGCCGACCGCACGCCGCACCCGGCGCTGTTTGAAGCGCAGCGCGCGCAGCAGTTCTTCCACTTTACGCCGGACGCCGACGATCCCTGGCGCTTTAGCGTCAGCAGCGACTACCTGTTCCGCCACAGCGATAACGAGGTGCTGCGCTGGCGCGTCGAGCAGCAGGGAGAAGTAGTGGCGCAGGGCGAAGCCGCGCTCGATATCGCGCCGCAGGGAACGCAGCGCTTCAGCATTCCGCCGCTGGAGAAGCTCACCGGGGAGTGCTGGCTCAACGTCGCCGTTCATCAGCGCGCCGCAACCCCCTGGTCAGACGCCGACTGGCGCGTCGCCTGGCACCAGTGGCCGCTGCCCGCCGCGCTGGCACTTCCGCCGCTGCCGCCGCAGGGCGAGCCGCCGACGCTTAACGCGCAACAGGCGGTTATCGCGGTGACGCACCGCGGCCAGCGCTGGCACTTTAGCCGCCAGAGCGGCGAGCTGACGCAGTGGTTTGTTGACGATCGGCCGATGCTGCTTTCGCCGCTGCAGGACTGCTTTATCCGCGCGCCGCTCGATAACGATATCGGCACCAGCGAAGCGGAGCGCGTCGATCCCAACGCCTGGTCGGAGCGCTGGAAAGCGGCCGGCTATGACGCCATGACCCACCGCGTAGCGCGCATCGAGACGGAGACGCTGTCGAACGCGGTGCAGATCAGCGTGCTGCACGGCTGGTATGCCCAGGGCAGGCTGGCCTTTCTTAGCCATAAGCGCTACCGGTTCGACGCGCAGGGCGAAATGTATCTGGAGGTAGAGGTGGAACAGGCCGCCGACGCGCCCGCCCCGGCGCGCATCGGCCTGCGCTGCCAGCTCGCCGCCGCGCCGCAGCAGGTTGCCTGGCTGGGGCTTGGCCCCCATGAAAACTACCCGGACCGCCAGCTGGCGGCGCAGTTTTCGCGCTGGCAGCTGCCGCTCGACGCGCTGCACACGCCCTACGTCTTCCCGAGCGAAAACGGCCTGCGCGGCGGCACGCGCTGGCTCGAGGCGGAAGGCTGGCGCGTCAGCGGCGCGTTCAGCTTCTCGCTGAGCCGCTACAGCCTTGAGCAGCTGCGCGACGCGTCGCATCGCCATCTGCTGCGCGCGGAGCCGGGATGCTGGCTGCATCTGGACGCCGCGCATATGGGCGTGGGCGGCGACGACTCCTGGAGCCCGAGCGTTAGCGCCGAGTTTCTGTTGACTCAGCGTCGCTGGCGCTATGCGCTGCGCTTCTCCCCTTCGGCTCCAGCAGGATGCGCGGACGACGGTAAAAGCGCTTCAGCAGCAGCACGTTAATCAGCACCACCAGCGCGGTGGCGAAGAAAACCCAGCGGTAGCCGCTCAGCGCCGACACCGCGGCGCCGAGCAGCGGACCGGCGACGTTGCCGAGATACATAAACGACTGGTTACAATCAAGCACAAAATTATTACACATAAGCATATGATATGTAAGACTATTTTTTCTTTACTCTCAAATCCACTCCCCTTGCACCATGTCTATGAAACTGGAATAGACTCTATTCAATACCGATGCACTAATAATTTTTAAGGATGATTTCTTTTCGTAAAAAGGATAATTCTTTAACCGAAATACAAATTTCAATGTTTGAAGATAAAGCTTTGTTTCTTGCTTTGTAAAACGCGTCATAGTATACACCTGAATATGGATTCCCGATGTTTATCTGCATAGCTAAGGAAAAAATATGAAATTACTTCTACCTGAACTCGATTATGAGAATGGATTTAGCGGGGGAAATGATCTCTTTGAAAGAAGAAAATTAGGCCTTCAGCTACAAAGCATAATAAGAAATTCAGAAGATGACAGCTTAGTATTAGCTCTTGATGATCAGTGGGGCAATGGAAAAACTACATTTTTAAAAATGTGGGAAAATGAACTACTTAAAGATAAAGAATTTGATGTAATCTATTTTGATGCATTCAAAAATGATTATCAAGACGATGCATTTTTAGCATTATCTTCAGCAATATATCCTCATATTGATAATAGCGATGATAAAAAAAACTATATTAACGCAGCAAAAGAGGTTGGTAAGTTTATAGTAAAATCTTCTGTGAAAATAGGTTTAAGAGCGGCAACTCTTGGATTAGTTAAAGATACGGACTTTGAAGGCACTGCTGATGCCATTAAAGAGTCGTTAGAAGAACCGATTGAAAAAATCATTGAGGAGAAACTTAAGAGTGCGAAAAATGAAGTGGAGATTATTGAACACTTCAAGCATACGATTACAGCTTCAGCAAGGGACAAAAAAATAATATTCATAGTTGATGAGCTAGACCGAGCAAGACCTGATTTCTCATTAGATCTTTTAGAGAAGATAAAACATGTGTTCAATACAAAACAACTCTTTTTTGTATTAGCAATAAACAAAGAACAATTCAAACAAACTATAAAAAAAAGGTATGGCGAGATAGACTCTGAAACATACCTTACTAAATTCATTCATTTTTGGTTAGCTTTACCACAACCAAAAGACCACGATGGTGAATCAACTACTGTTACATTGTTTATTGATTATTTATCTAAAACACTAAAAATAGATAAGCAGTATAATACATCTGTTAAAGTCCTTTCAAAAATACTGGAAGCTAATAATTCGTCTTTGAGAGATTGTGAAAGATGCTACTCATTGCTAATGCTGATTAACTCTAGTGGCGGCCCTACCAAAGAAGCATATCAATTCGCTGCTGCCATTTTAGTTTTTTTGAAAATAAAAAGACCTAGTATATTTAAAGACCTAGCATTACGCAACGTGGATGCCAACACTATATTTGGCTCTATCAATATTGATAAGATAAAAAACTTAAGCACTGATTATATCAAAGCGATAATAATATCTGATATTTTTTCCGACGAAGAATTATTAAGAGTAGAAGGCCAAGGCCAAAGAGTTCTAAGAGGAGATTTTCAAGATAGAATTCAGGCTTTACGAGCTGTTTTACCATATTTTGAAAGTATCATCATTTGAAAAATGATCCCATGATAATTTAGAAGGAAGCCTCTTAGTCTTCCTTAACTACCTCCAATCAAAATTATTAGTACTTTCCACACATCCGCAAGTGGGATTGTGGGAAGTACTACTCCGCATAGAGCTAATAGAGGGATCACTACATAGTTATAAAACACGATAAATGTTAAGACATAACCTAGTGCCTGTCTCCATGTAAAGCCTTTGCGGGTTTCCTCAAGCGTAATCTCGTTTTGTTGCTCTGAGTTCTTAGCTACTAGTTCATCTTTACTCTGTTGCTTCTTAGTAAAGAACGTTATAGCCGTTTTAAATAAATCGATAAGAATACTTATCATACATTCTCCTGTATCTGACAAACACAGGAATAGACGCGATGACCTTTATAGATGTGATTGTAAGAATATAGCACCTTTACCTCTGTCTTTTCTTTACTTAGCTCAACAGTTAATACATCACCCTCTTTTGCACGAGGCGTATTATCATGATTGAAGCTATAAACTACTAACTTCCCTTGCTCTCTATCTACTTTTTTCTTGATAAGCTTATTACCAGATTGTGAATTATCATATGGTATGGTAACACTTACTGGTTTAATCGCCTGAAATGAAAAATCTTCTAGTACAGAATGATCGTAACATGGGAATTGTTCTAAGTTGTTCATCTTACTTTCTCCATCGGTATTCAAAGCTACCGCGTAAATTCCTTAATTGCTGTATTACTTTCTTTTCGGTTTCATCGTAGTAGTCAAACAATGGTTTTCTTCCTACTGAACCGTAATAACCAATTACTCTCTTTTCACGTGCCAGTTTTGGATTACGCTTAGCAGATTTCTTGGTAGTATCGATCAAGTACGTATTACCGCTCTTGCTCTTTACCTTTTTATATTTATCGCTCTTAGACCTTGCACGAAGCTGTGTAATGTTGCCTTGCTTAGTCAAAGGTGCGTTCTTCAATGGAATTATTTTTGATTCTACTGCTCCAGCACTTTGAGGATCTAAGATGTACTTTAGATATGATGTCTGGTTGGATTTCAAAATTATTTGGTTTACTGAAGTAAATTCACCAGTCTTCTTGAAGTTGAAAAACATACTCTTAGTAGTGAATGGAACCGCACCGCCTGCAACCTCTGTATTGATCTTTGTCTGCATTTGTTGCGTTACTGTTCGCATACTTTTACTGAGTTCTTTACTGAATTGCTGTCCTATCTTCGGGCTGTTCTTGTTAATGAATTTCTTCATATCGCCAGGGCTATGCCCTCTTCGCCATGTCATTACTGTAATTCCTGTATCAATTGCTGCACTATCTTGAATGTCTCACCGTTATCTTTAGGTAGTCTCAATTTGCATAGTACTGCTTTGTTCACGCAATCATGTCTAGTACCAAACAGGCCAATCAAGATTGCTTCTACTAACGCTGTCTGATTACTGGTAGGAAAACACCATAGTAAGTACTTCTCATAGCCTACGCCGTTTTCAATCATGTTCTTTACTGACTTAGAACTACTTGTATAGCTTTTCCAGTTTGATTCTTTTGATGTATCTTTAATCTTCTTAGCGTCTCGTACATTCACATAGATATGCTTCATACCTATATAGAAATCGCCATTTTCGAAAACCATTAGATAAAGAAATGCAGCATAGTTACCACTAGTAATATCATCTATCGTCCACTCATTTGAGTTATAAACCTTCCATTCTTTCATAACTAAATACCCCTATAATGGTTATTAAGGGTATTTATCGAATGGAATTAAAAAACAGATTAAAGCAATACGAAGGGACTAGAGAGTATCAGGCAAAGTTGAAGTACTTCAGAAATGGTAAGTTCTACCCATATAAAGATTCTTTGGGATACGAAACTATCGGTTATGGTCATTTGATGGTAAATAGCTTGGATTACTCACAGGGCATTACAGAAGCACAAGCTGATGCTTTGCTTGAACAGGACATACAGAAAGCACAAATCCAGTACAGTACGCTTGGTCTACATCTTCCTAACGATTGGCAAGACTTCATGATCGTTATGATTTTCCAACTTGGGTTAGCTGGCGTTCAGAAGTTCAGGAAAATGATTGCAGCGTTGAAGGTGCACGACTACAAAGAAGCCATCAGACAGGCAAAAGACAGCCGCTGGTATGTACAGACGCCTAATCGCCTTAACGATATGGTAGAACAATTAGTGAACAAATAAAAAAGGGGCTTTCGCCCCCTTTTTATTTTTTGGTATCCAGAATTGTTAGAATCCTTTCAATCTTCAAATCAAGCTCATGTAGACCATTCTCTAGATTCTTCAGAGTACTTTTCATCTGATCCTGCTCTTGTTCCAGTACGGCTAGCGATTGTTCAATAAGAGCAACCTTAGTTTCAACGCCATTAATCCGCGATTCCAGTACTGAACCATCAGTAGCTGAATCACGGTAGACTGTCCATAACAGAACAAGTACAGCAACAATTAACGAACCAATCGCACTTATAGTAGCAATCATATCATTCCCTTTATACTTATTATCTTGGCACAACTCGTGCCAAAGTATTTATTAGTTATATAAAGGTTGATCGCCTGATCGATAGATAAAAGATTGAAATTGTGGCGGTACTTGTAGTGAAACACTACTTCTACGATCCGTAGTACACATCACATAGATATAGTTCCAGTTACCGCGACCTACAGCCGGAACAGTAATACCACTCAAAATGTATGTGGTTGATGAACCGCCATTACCTGCATCATAATAAAAGAGGTTAGTAAGCCCAATACCATCACCACCCATACGAACATAAAAATATTGCCGTTCAGAAGAAGACAACGTAAGATATAAGTTACTGTCTAGTATCCTTTCAAAGTTCTCACCACGAATGCGTAACGCTACGTAATGCTGATTATGTTCTTGTTGTCCACCTTCATCTTCCATAATTGATTCCGGTAGCTCAAATTCCATTTGGCCTAAGTCATATAAAGTACTATCAAGTTCGCGTTGTAATAGATCGCGTAAATCCTTTGCATCAGATTGTGCAAACAAGTCGAGATATACTTTTGTGGGTACGGCACGAATTGATGTTTTTATCTGGAATAAAAATGCTGTAAGAATTTCTTCTACATAATCGGTACTGACTAAGTGACCTAGTTCTTTTTGTAATTCTATTTCTGCAAGCTGGGGTTCTGCTGATAGCTTCAGTAATCGCTCTTGCTCTATCTGGTCTTTCTTATCAGTATTACGTAATGGCTCTAGAATATTTGTCCTAATCCATCTGTAGATCTCTTCTTTAGTACCCTCTGAGGGTAATCCTTTAGCTACCCATTCACGGCTGATTACTGATACATCAAATCCGTAACGGCGGGATAACTCAGAATATGAGATTGTAGGTTTTTTCTTATCCATTTTTATTCCTTTGTTATGGGGTGTTGTTTTTTTGCTATATACCTTTTGAAAGAAGTGCGGCGAAACTACCGCAATGTTCAAGAGGCTGGGGAAGTACCTTTTCAAGACGATCAGAATGATTCTGTCTTCCATTGCTTCAGTACTTCGCTGATTCGGTAACAGTCTATGGGTCTACCGTTCAACGTATCGTGTTCTATCGCTTCGCTGATGAGTTCACTTAGGTATGCAAGGTGAGTACGCTCTGAACCTGTATAGGCGTCTATGGTGCACCAAGGGTAACGCCATCGCCCTACTGTGTAGTGGCGTCTATAGGCAACTGTGATGTATTTATACCTAGCTGTGATTGAGTACTGGTCTAGATGCAGATGGTAGGCTTCATCAATGATGATGTGAGCGGTGATTAGTCTGTCGTGGCGTGAGTACTCATAGCCTGAGTACGTGCCGTCTGAGATGGTTGTAGAGCCTTTAGAGAAGTGTAGAATTATGGATATGCACATAAAGAAATACCCCTATGATGATTAGTCTATAGGGGTATTTACTTGTACTAAAATGGTGGGTCTAAGTTTTCTGCTTGCTGTTCTTTTTCTGCTATTGCCTTTATCACAGATTCAGCTTCATTTCTTATTTCTATTACTGAAGGCTTTATCTGGATCAGACTTACACCAGATGAACTGGATAGGAGTTTGATTACTACGCTCCAGTGTTTATCTTCATAAATCTGCGTCAGCAATAGCAACCAATTGCACGCCTTCCCTAATTCTAATGCAGAAGGTATATCATTGACATTAGTAGCAACTTCGTATCTGTCTACTAAGTCCATTGCTTGTTCAAAGAGATCACCACAAACCTTACTATCTGATAGGTCTTTTGATACTAACTCTTTTTCCAGGATTGCATAGACATCCTTTGGAATCTTAAGTTTTGATTTCATCCAGATAGCCTCTGTTATTGTTCTCTACATCTTATAGCAATGTTTGCACTTTTGAGAAAAGTACTGAACGGTACAGATAGCCCTGAACGCTCCACACTTCCGCTTCTTTCAAAATCTCTAGCTCGCCCTTCTCTTCAACGCCTTCAACGATGATGCAATCACAGTACCGCTTGATGTTCTTAATCAGGGTACTGAAGGTTGGCTTCTGTACTTCGTGTCTATAGAAGACCCGGTCCAACTTCACAGCGGTATAACAACCTGCTGTTAGGGAATTGAGGTTTGCCCGCCCTGCACCTAAGTCATCTAGAAACAAATCATTGGAGTTTGAGATCAGTTTTTTTAACAGAGGCTCATTAATCCCATATTCAAGTCCCTCGTAATCTTCTTAAATCTCTAACTTCAGAAAATCACTCAATCCTGCCAGCCATTCGACTAACTCACGGTCATACGCACATAGCCGTACTTGGTGTCGATCAACGTTCAAGGAACAGAACAATCCGTAGTCCCTGAACCAAGACGCTGCAATCTGGATATCGGTGAGTTGTTGAATGAGTAGCTGTCTCTTCTGTTGCAGTGGCATTGCGTGAATGTAGTACTTACTGTCCAGTACTGGCATATCTGCGTGATGGAACTTAGTTAACAGTTCTACCCCTAGAAGCTTTCCCCACACGTCATTTATCGGTTGACCCGCAAAAGTTTTTACAATCATCCTGATTCCTCATAGATCTAAAAAGTATTAAGAGATCAATTATTGATCACTTTTAGATATCAATGGAATAGCCTTCTTGCTCATTAAGTGATTGAAAATGATCATTTTTATGAGGTTTTAGCCATTCTTCCTTGTTCATCCATACATTACTGTATAAATTCACAGTACACGCATTACATGGAGGGCTAAAAAATGGGCAATAAGAACGGTTTTGATCCGGGTATCAGAAAAGGCGTACAGGTGTATTGGGAACAAGGGGAACGTATCGTAGTAGTTCATCCTGGCGGGTACTTACATAGTGTTGGGAATGGACAACATGTATTGGTCGAAACGAAGCCTGTAGATGGTACTCGTATGTACTGGTTTGGAATCGTCTCAAGTACCGCATACTTTTTTTGTCCTTGAAGAAGCGAAACCAGTTAACATCTTTGCGGTAGGTAGCTGGTTCACTTCACGTCAGGCTATGTTAGATGCTCATAACGGTAATCTTGACGAGTTCAGTGATATGCAAGGTGAGTTGCCATTCTGATAGAACCAAGCTGATTGATGTGATACATATTGCATTTACTATTTTAATTGGGAATGAAAAATGGAATGGGGTAATGCTTCAGATATTACAAGTGCAGGTTGTAACATCATTATGGCAAGTGCGGCAATCTATGCCGCATACAATGCTAAAAGTTGGTTCTCCCAAAGATCGCATACTAAAGGTTTTGATAAAGCAGAAGAAATAATTGCTAAAATAGATAACTATGTAAGATTTGCAAATGGTTCCCTCGCAGATTTAAAATCCACCTTTGAAACTCTTGACGGCATTACAAATTGGTTAGCTCAACCAGATATAAATTTAAAAAAGAAGTACGGTACTTTAGCTGAAGAACACCGACTTCAAAATATTCTCATTGAAGAGTTAAAAGAAGAAGTCAATTTAATTGAGCGATGGTCAATTAAAGTCAAAAATAAGAGTGTTATTGATATTAACTTACGCCTCCTTTCATTGATCCATACATTTGCCCATGACACTTATTTAAAAGCTTCAACTGCAATCGATTACATAACCAATAAAAGCAAAAGTGACTTTGATGAAATCTTCACTGAATTTAAAGGCAACTTTAACAATTTCCAAAGCAATCTAGATTATTTGAATAACGTATACGAAGAGTTCAAGGGTAAAAAATTCACTTTTTTCTTTAAAGTAAAATAAAAAAGTTTCACTAGGGGCTTCTCTATCTTAACTTTTTTATGGCTTTGGAATTGTAGAAGAACGCTTTGAACCACAGAGTGTTTATGCAGAACAACCTATAGTCATGGCTCAAAGCGTAAGTTATATTGTACTATACCTTGTTTGCCTTTTGAAATTAATTAGACATCATCTGGTTAAAAATCAGCAAAACTAAACGAGAAAAACATGAAAAGATATATCATACCTTTACTTTGTTTCTCTGCCGCTACATATGGGGCGAAATTCCCAGCAAACTATGTATGTGATAATGGTGATAAAGTACACATCATGATGACTGACTTTGAGCAACGCTTGATATATTCATCATCAAAATATGGTAGGCTTGATGGTTATCTTGATGTTTTCCAAGGCCAAGGAAAACATATCAGTGAAGCTGTTGCTGATATTCACGGGCAAGTAAAGATAAATGATCAACCTTTCTCATATACATTGCAAATACAAACAGATAACGGCTCGGTAATAAAAAACGGTGTCACTTACAGCTACATTTTTGGTCATAAAAGCTTAGACGAGTCTGGTAGTTGCTTGCCTCTAAAAGATGGAGTAATGATTGAAGGTGATAAACGCTACTAAACGGCAATAGATTAAGATGGATTTCAATATGTCAAGCAAAATATATACTCTATTTGTTAAGTTAACTATAACAGTCTTATTAGTCATTGCTCTATGGCTAGTCGTCCCCATAGCTTTAAAGAAAGATATAGGTAATCTATCTGATTGGATTAGCAGCCTTAGTACGTTTGGTACTTTAGTTGTAGCTTACATGGCATTCAAGGCTGCACCGAAATGGATTAATCAAAAGCAAGAAGAAGATGTGTATGCTTTAGTTAAAGAGCTAATATTAGATGATTTTTATCAATTGAATAGGCACTGGACTAGCATTTCTGTTGTAGCTCTCAATTTTGAAGAGAATTTAGAACTACTATCAGATGATCTTTCTTATTTTCTTACCAAAGAAGAATGTGATGCAAATTTAGCAAAAGGTAGGGAAAACTCTATCACACCTGCCTTTATCAAACATAAAATTAAAAAAATAGAAAAGCTTAATGGAAACCTCAATCCAGTCGTGCTTGCTGCTTCGGCAAAAATGTTAAAGGAATATCCTATCCTCTATAAAAACAATGTATTACTTTGGATTGGGGCTAATAAGAGGTTATCTTATGATCTTGGACAGATAACTCACGCAGATTCATTATCTACTTTACTTTTGCTTTCAAGAAAAATCAAAAACTCAATGTCAATAATGAATAAAAATTATAAAATAATCGAAGACTTTAGCAGTAACCTTACTGACTACTTCGATAAAAAGAGTTAGGTTTACTCTCTATTAGTTAATTTATTGCTAAGTACTTTCACCGCCTCTATGATTGTGTCTAAATGTGGTTCTACTAAAGATGCTTGAAAGTACTCGTCCTCGTGCTGCTCAATGGTTAAGTACTTCATTGGGTCTGAAATGGTGTGTACCTCGCCTTGACGGTCTTCTATCAGTAGACCTTGTTGGGCTATCTCTATGCGTACCTGGTCAGTAACGTACATGAAATATAAAGTGTCGTCGTCATATACGTTAAATTCAATTCTCATTTTATGCCCTCATTGATTAAGTGAGGTATTTAGTAGAAACTATCTCTCTCATTAGCTTTTTGAAACTCATTACTTTTGCGGTTTAAGGATAAATCTATGAGTACAGAACCAGAAGTTATTAATCTCGGTATTTTTCTAAGCGAGTTCAACAAAGAATCTGATCGTGGTGCTGTTCTTCTAGCAGCCTCGATTCTCGATGAATGGTTGTATGACATCTTAGATGCATATCTGATTGATGGTAAAAGCAAGGAATCACTACTCAAAGGATTCGCATCCCCATTAGGAACCTTTTCTGCACGTACTTCTTTGGCTCATTCACTTGGTTTATTGATGGATCATGAATTCGAAGAAATTAACGTCTTACGAAAAGTCCGCAATGAGTTTGGTCATAGTTGGACTGGAGTTTCGTTTGAGAGTCCAAAAGTAAGTTCTTTGATGGATAAACTTCCATGGCTTGGACCCGATGAAGTGCTTCAAACGCCTAAGAATAAGTTCTCATTCTTTGTTGCCATATTTTTATGTGATCTTCTTTATCGTAAACGCCTTGTATCTTCGGTCAAGTTACAAAAACGAAGCTGGGGTAATACAGCACGCAATAACATAATTGGTAAAAACCAAGTTTAGAGGTCAAGAAATGATTATCAAAATATATAATGCTTTCCTGAAAATTTCAATATCTGTCCTGTTAGTACTTTCTTTGTGGCTTGTCGTGAATGGTGCATTGAAAGAATCAAAAGGTAATTTTGAATTCGGTAGCCTGATGGATTTTTTCAATACTGTGGGTACTCTTGGTACACTGTTTGTTGCTTATAGAGCGTTCAAGTCTGCACCAAACTGGTTTAATCAAAGAATTGATGATGCTGCATTTGATATTGCCAACGAGCTTATTACACATGATTTGCCTGCCTTCAAACACCATTTAGCCAGCTTACTTATTCCATTCAATTGGTATAGCTCTAGTGAAAAATATTTCATGTCATCAGATTTGGATCAGTTGAAAAAAACTTTGGAGGAGACCGAGAACGACATATCAAATCTTTCGACTCTTGTATCTAAGGCGAAAGAAAAACTTAATAAACTCAATAGACTAGGTTGGGAATTGAATGCATTTTCAAAAGAGCAGTTTGATAAGCTTTATGACCAATTTGAATCATTCTATTCAGTTTATACGATGAACTCCCTTTCTGCTCGATTATGGTTAACGCCCAAAGATAACGATATAGAAGGGATGGATTTTATTAAGTCAAACTTGAATAAAAGAAGAGAATTACTTATGGAAGTCAGTGAAACGCTAGAGAATAACATTAATGAGATAATATCTTTGCATAAAAGATTTGATCAGTACTTTACTAGGAATCACAACTGACAATCACTGTGTTGAAACATTGATTGCGGAGCAAGTTTGTACTGGTTTCTTTATTAATTTGAATAATAACATCATCATTAAGGTTATAATATGGATCTTCTAGGATTTTTAGATAAGAATCTTGCTGTAATATCTGCAATTGTAGCTTCATTGATAACATCTTTGTTTACATTCCTTATGCAGAGAAGTAACAACAAGAGTAAATTAAAAGAAATGTCACATCAGATGACACTTAAGATTAAAGAACAAGAGTATCATGAGAAAAGAAAAATCATACTTAAAATTTTAAAGCTTCTTGAAGTTTTGAATCAGCCAAGTAATTTTTCTTTCGATACAACTGAAGAAACTGGAACTAACTACATGCTTAAATCAAGAAAAATTATCACTAAAAACCTTAGTGATTTTCATATAGAGTTTTCGCCATTTATTAACACCGAAGTTGCTGATGCGGTATCTGAACTTTCTCAAAGCTTAACTAATTTAGAAGAGGCTGAATTCGAGTTTCATAGTGCAGGCAATGATAGCAGTATGAATATGTATGATATTGCTCTGGCAGCACATTGTTATGAGGCTGCTTTTGCAATATTTCCCATTATTGAAAAATTCAAAAAAATCTTACGCAAGCAATTAATATTACAGTAAGTCAATAACAGTGCTTCTCTTGATAAAATCGTTTATGCGTTTCAGTACTTTTTATCTGAGAAGCACCATAATGAGGCGTCTTGAACAGACGCGGGGCAACTGAGACAACAACGTCGCGAGTGCGGCGAGCACGAGTAGTTGTTGTGAAGGCGTCAGTACAACTCACAACTGAGCCGTAAGGCGAATCTTGTCAGTACTTACTACTTATCAGTACTAATCAAAGCAGCGAAGCGAACTTCAAGCCGCAAGGCTTGTAAGTGAGCTAGTGGCTGGTCATTGGGTATGAGCGAAGCGATTACTCAATGTTCCATTTTATATATTAGATAATGAACAAACTCGTAAACTCGTTTGTCATTGAAAATAGGGATTCTCATAGCTCGTGAACTCGCTATCGAATCCCTATTTTCCTCTTTCTTTTTTATTTTCTGACATTAATAGTTATATTATATAAGTAATATTATCAGATTATTATGGTGCTATCAGATCTCACCTGAGTAACGATCTAGCTGTTCAAGCCAGTCCAGCCCATTCGCATCTGCATACTCTTCCTGCTTATGCCGCCACTTTGCGAACAACTCATGGACATTGGGCTTACCCTTATTGGTGTTCTTCCAACTGGCAAACTTGCGAGCAAGCCCTTTATCATCACTATCACGTGTTACTGGTCTTCCTGTTTTCTTCTGAGTACTTACAAGTCCAATATCAATGTAGTTGTACGTTGCCCCACTTATGGTATGGGCTGTCACTTCATCGTATACATAGACGTTCATCGTTTCAGTACTGCTATAGTCGCGTATCACGCCACGATAGATGTACTGATTCAAAGTCTCAAAAGTCCATTCATTCACTAAGTCAGTACTTAGGATGTTCCATACCGCTTCATAGTGTGGGATCACAACATCACTAGGTTTCATTGCTGCCATGAAAATGCATGATGTTTTATCTTGAAGCGTATTGATACCACGCTGTACTACTCCAACCTGAGATTCACGATTCAAGGTAAAGTTGATGGTTTCATCATTGTTCTTTGACCAGTAGTAGTTCTCTACATTGTTCATGATCCATTCCTGTATCATTGGTATGTGATCGGAATTTTTCATGATGTTCTTACTGAGTCCGTACTGGTTACCCGCAAGGAAGTAGTTCATGACGATACGTTTGTTGTTATCTTCCTGCCAGTGAGTTTTTGAGTACTCCACCTTTTGAAACTTGTCACTGTGAGCACGGTACAGGCATGACATTTCAAACTGATTCGCAAGGTACGTAATATCAAGTTCATCGGCATAGGCTGGAATGTCATAATCACCCCATACAATGATCTTGTCGAATTCGGTAGTTAGTGACTTTGCAAGTACTCCCCGGCGATGATAGCCCGATAACTGATTGTAGTAGTCCCAGGCACTTAACATATCTTCACTGACGTTTTCACGTGGGCACAAATCAAAACTGAGATAGGTTTTATCGAGTTCACCACCTTCCCCATCAATCTCAATGTAGCCACCTGTAATGAAAAGCTTGTTGTACACTGCTTCAATACTGTCATCCTTCTTGTTACGTGCAAGTACGCTACAGAAGTTAAGGCTGTCATCAATGAAGATCTTCCAACCCTTTAGACGCCAGCGTTCAATCTTGTAGAACATCTTATCAGTAATGAAAATCGTGCAATCTTCAGGCTTCATTAGATGCATGTGTATTTCACTGAGCAGATCACCTTTGAAAGACTCACTATGTAGTACTTTGGTGTCCAACATACCCCGTGAGAACTCATTGATAAGTTCAATTGTGGGCTGAACTACTAACTTTCGCCCCGGTAACTTACATTGGGCCTTGATGTGATTTCCCTTACCAGTACCTGGTTCACCAGAGATGTACTTCAATTTTCTAGAATAAATAGTCATAGAATTTCCTTTTCTATATTTTAATATTTCAAATCAAGCCACTATTTCATGATAGTGGCTTTTTTATTACTTACGAACTGCTCTTGTATAGGTAGCCCTTGAAGAATTTCGATTATATTTTTGATTCATATAAAGAGTAATTTTTATTAGTGACATACCATTTTTGTATAGTGTCTTCGCTTCCGCTTTTTGTTCCTTAGTAAGTCTCTTTTTCTGTTTACCACCATGCGTTCCAGTAACGTTAAAAGAAACTGTTACCCATCGTAGATTTGAAACATGATTGTTAGTTTTATTTCCATCAATATGATCTACAACTAATCCCGGTTGATAACCCGGCACTAAAGTTTCTGCAACTATACGGTGTGCTTCAATAGATCTATTACCATATACCTTATCTGAAATACTTACCTTTATATATCCATTATTACCTTTCGTGCCAACGATTCTTTTCGTTTTCGTATTAAATACGCGACCATAATTGCTAACAATGTAGTTAGCATATTTTGTTTTTGACCAAACTTCCATTTTTAACTTCCTTGTTATTCACGCAACGTCCTTGCTGCGGTCAATACTTTTCTTTAGTGAAAGTATCAAAACCTTGATTGTTAATAATTATCCTAAAACTATCTTCTTGTTAATTAGTGCTTGTATTGCTTGCCCGCGATTTTTTATAATCTTCCCATCGACCATTTGATCAATCACTGCAAGTTGTGTATCACTAAGTTTTACACCAACCATGTTATCTTTCTTTTCTTTCATCTATACCTCTGTGGTTAACTTTTCTTCCTTTTTTGAATGCAAAAAACTACCCGTATTTGCTACGGGCAATTTTAAGCATGGAGAAGATTATATAATGTCGTGACTGAACGCCAAGCGGCGTCATATACTATATTATAGCATATTATTTAGAATCGTTTCATATGAATGCACTTTTTAGATAAAAATCCACTTGCTATTATCTTTATACTACAAAATTTTCAAGCGTTTCAAAATAGTTACATAGTGAGTATAGGACACATTCAGAAAACGTTTCACCTTTCTTTGCGTTCATTTTATTTATCATTTTCTTTTTCATTACGGCACTTATACTTCTGATAAGATACTACCACCTCTGCAACGAACACTAACATTAGAAATAATAGGTACAGAGGAAACAACAATCCAGTTGCCATTAGAACTACAAGTACCCCTACTATAACTGCATACGTAATCAACGCTATCATAACAACTTCCTTCCTTGAGTATGTTTTCATGTAATTATTTATCGCATAACTCAAAAAAGTGCTTTAAATGAAAAAAGCACCCTAGGGTGCTTTTTTATGACTATCTAATTATTGAGTTTTATAAGTCCACATATCTAATAGGTCATCGATTACCGAACGTTCTACATAAGGTGACATATGGTTTATAACTAAAAAGAAATCAGGACTACCAATCAAAGAATGGTTATCAATGTACCATTCTTTCTTTTCTTTATCCAACCACACAGCAAAATCACCACTACTGATACGAAGCTTATCTACAGTGTCAACTACAGCTATATTCGCTTTGAGATCACCTGTTTTGTTATCCAAAACCAACAGGTGTGTTAATACGCTATTGTAGTACTTAATGCTTACAAAGATAAATCCTGAACTCTTATGAACAAAAATCCGGTGCACGGTCTTTCTCAGTAGAAGATTAACTTCTTGTCTAAGAGGTACGTTAGTTTGATCAATCACTTCTTCAAGATTGAAATCGAACTTAGACGTTACCTCTGTAGCTATCAATGCTAGTTCGTCCTTTATCTTCTGCTCTTCTTTTTTGAATTCTTTTATAGCACGTGCTATAGCAGCAACAATAACAGCACTTGCATCCTTTATTTCACTTTCAAGATTAGCTATCTTACGAGCCAGTTCAGCAAGCTCTATCTTTTTAGCTTCAGTATCAACCACTGTCTTACTGTCTTTCGAATACACGGTTGACCAATTTACATTTAGCAAATGTTGAAGTACTTGCTTTTCTACAAACTCATATCTACATGCAGAAGCATTACAAGCATGTTTATCTGCTCTCTTCTTTACGCAGTATAAATGGTACTTTCCATGTGGGTTCTTGTTAGAAATCATTGCCCCCCACACAAAAAACATTTAGTCATACCATTAAAAACGTTTCTCATGTTTTTTGTGGTTCTACGCTTTGCAGAATCATCTGTAGAATCATAACGATCTTGTACCCTATTAAACAATCCTATATCAATTGCTTGAGGATAAATTAATAGATCTTTATTATAACCTATCAAACGTCTATCGCGTAAAATTTGATGCAATGATGTACGAGTCCATCGTCTATTGACGTTTCGAATCCCGTTATCATTTAAATAATCTAACAGTACTGAAATACCGTACCCTTCAAGAAACTTTTCAAATATATGCTTAAATACGACTTGTTGTTCAGCAAGTATTTCATAATGATCACCCACAATCTTTAACCAACGCGGATGATTGGTTTTTAGTGCAATACCCTGCTCAATGGTTATCGTGTGTCTGTTTTTCCAAGATTTAGTTGCCATGCGGCTTTTCCTATCTGCTTCTCCATATGCACGTTCAATTGCATGAGCAAGTTTAGAAAGAGTACCGCTAATTTTTACTGAATATACATTACGAGTTTCGACTTCGTGAACGTCTATCCCACGAGTTATTAGAAAGTTAAATTCCTCTGATGCATAATATTCTGCCTTTCGACAAAAGCGGTCAACGTTTTCAATTACGAGGGCACCCGATGTAATTTCTCCGTTCGCCACTCGCTGTTTAAAGCGTCCGAGTGATCCGCGTGAAAAGTTGAATCCGTGGTAGCCACTTCGCCCAAGGTCGGGATCAAGCATTTCATAATTATCAGGCGACAACTTATATCCTAATTTTTCACTCTCACTTGAATCGGAAAGATATTCAATAACGTTATCTGATTGCCTTTGAATTCCAAATCCTTCTTTCTGTTTTCCTGATGAGACTCGACAGTACAAATACGCTTTCATACGCCCTACCTTTTTGAAAAAACTTAGCGTATTTTAGCACACGACTGGTTGTAGCCGAAGATACGGCCGGTAATGTTGTCACGCGAGTGGCGCACCAGCAGCGTCTGCACCGCAGGCATCATCGCGCCGTCGGCAAAGCCGAGCAGAAAGCGCAGCACGCCGAGCTGGGTGGCGCTGGTGACGAAAGACATGGCGATCAGCAGCAGCAGCGACGCCACCATGGTCGCCAGCAGAATACGCTGGGTGCCGATGCGGTCGCCCAACCTGCCGAGGCGCGGCGCGGCAATCAGCGCCGAGATGCCGGGCAGCGCGGCGATAACCCCGCTGAGAAAGGCGATATTGTCCGCCGTCGGCGCCAGCTCGCGCACGAACAGCGTCAGAATCGGGTTAACCGAGCCGTTGCACATCTGGATCACCATCGTGGTGACAAACAGGCAGAGCATCAGCCTGGGGTTATCAAGCGAGGCGAACACCTCGCGCCCGCTCAGCTTCTCCTTTTTACTGACCGGCTTATAGCCGGTCTCTTTAATCAGCAACAGCGTCACCAGGAAGCTCACCAGCAGCAGCGCGGCGGTAACGATAAAGACCATGCGCAGGCCGACCCAGTCCGCCAGCAGCCCACCGAGCATCGGCCCAAGGATCACCCCGCCGATCTGGCCGGTGGAGACGCAGCTCAGCGCCCAGCCGCTGCGGTCGCGCGGCACCTGCGCCGCCACCAGCGCCATGGCGTTGGGGATATAACCCGAGGTCAGCCCCATCAGGGCGCGCAGCAGCAGCAGCTGCCAGGCCTGGGTGACAAAGGCCTGCAGCAGGATCACTATCCCCATGCCTGAGGCGGCGCGCAGCAGCATCAGCTTGCGTCCTTTGCGATCGGCGAGGCTGCCCCACAGCGGCGCGACGGCGGCCGAGATCACAAAGGTGATGCTAAAGGTGAGCCCCGACCAGAGGCTAAGCGCATCGCCGTCGGTGATCCCAAGCTGTTCGATATAGAGCGGCAAAAAAGGAATGATCTGGCTGATGGCCAGGCCGGTGAAAAAACAGCCGAACCAGACGGAGATAAGATTGATTTTCCAGGATTCTATTGTGCGTGGCATGAGCAAACTGGCGCTATCAGAGGGAGAAGAGAGTTTAACAACGGCTCCCTGTTGCTGAGCGGCAAATCATGGCACGAAATGAAAAAAACCGTTTTTCGCTGTCTGAGGCCCTTTTCACCCTCCCGCAGAGGGCGTTAGCGCTTTTTTGCAGTGAATCGTGAGGGCATTCCCGCTGGCGTGTCAGCAGAGATGAAAAAATATGTCAGGCTGTTACTGACAAGTTCCGGTGTCGGTTGTATGTTTAAAAAAACGCCAGTTTCTCTGGCGTCGGCGCCCCGTTCCGGCTGCGCTAACGCCTCCGCCACATCCTGTCGCGGCGAGGTCCACAGTTACCCTTTACGTTGACTTTCACGCTGCGCTGCGCAGGTCGTGACAGACGCGCCGTCGCCTTAGCGGAGGTGGATATGAGAACTCAAAACAGTGCCAGCCGTGCGATTGTGGACTATTTCAACAGCCCGGCGTGGAACGCGCCGCAGGAGTCCGATCTGCTGGCGGTGATCCTGCGCGAGCTAATGGAGGCTGGCGAGCCCGCTACCAATAAAGCGGTGATCGCGCGCGTTATTCAGCGGCTGGAGGTGGAAGGCGACGCGCGCCGCCTGGAAAATTATCGTCAACTGCTGGCGCAGCTAATGGAGACCGGCTCATCGGAATAGGCTAAAAAAATTCCCGCCGAAGCGGGAATAAACAAGACGAGCATTGCATATTGAGAGTGACGTGGAAATCTCTGTTATCCGCTCTCTATACTCAGCCTGATTGATGACCAGCGCGTGACAGTGCGACGCTTTTTTTATGACGGCTCAGCCGCAGTAAACCTGGGTGATAACATCATCTTTGTCCGCCAGGAAGTTGAGGCGGTGCAGATTAAAGTCCATTGTCACCGCGCTGTTCCAGCGGATGGCGCGTACCGGCGTCTCCAGACGCACGCTGCTGGCCGCGCTGAGCGGTTTGCCGACGTAGCTCTGATACTGCGAAGCACCACAGGTGTCGCTTGCCGCATCCGCGCCTGCCGCAGCGCTTTCGGTTTTAGTCGCCGACTGGCAGCCGGCTAAGGCGAACATTCCCAGCGCCAGCAGCGCTTTTCCATAATATTTCACGTTTTCTCCTCATGGACGTGGTGAACTCGCCCCAGAGAGTAGCAAAGGCGCGCCCTCGCCTTAACCCTTTGCGGCTAAAAAGATCGCCAGCAGGCGGCCGATCGCGCCTAATTTTTCAGATAAATCGCACTTACTGAACAAATTTCCCTCAGCGGCTGGCTAAAATTATTAGGAATTTTCCTCGGAGGATCCTATGGAACTGGCAATTTTTGTGGGCTTTGCCGTTCTGATGACCGCTGTAGCGGTTAAAGTGCGTTAAGCCCGAACCTGTTGAGATGTTGTCTCCAGAAGCGCAGTAAAGACCGCCAGCGGCACGGGGCGTCCCAGAAAGTAGCCCTGCCCCTCTTCGCAGGAGAGCCGCTTTAGCTGGTCGAGCTGCGCTTCTGTCTCAATCCCTTCCGCCGTAATCGTCAGCGCAAACGCATGCGCCAGCGCGATAATACCCGCCACGACCGACGCTGCCTGCTGTGACTCCGGGAAATCCTTTATCCAGGAGCGATCGATCTTCAGACCGTTAAACGGAAAGGTCTTCAGATAGCCGAGCGCCGCATAGCCGGTGCCGAAATCGTCGACCGTCAGCCTGACGCCGAGCGCGCGCAGCGCCTGCATCACCTCCAGCGCCTGCTGCGGATGGTCGAAGGTGACATTTTCCGTGATCTCCAGCTCCAGCCGCGTCGCGGGCAGTCCGCTGCTCTCCAGCGCGTGCGCAACGCGCTGCACTAAATCATGAGTGCGAAACTCTACCGGCGAGATATTGACCGATACATAGCGATCCGCCCCCCAGCCGCTGGCGTCGCGGCAGGCGCGCGCCAGCACCCAGTCGCTAATGGCGACAATCAGGCCGTTCTCCTCCGCCAGCGGAATAAAGCGATCGGGCGCGATCGTCTCGCCGTCCGAAGGCTGCCAGCGGATCAGCGCCTCCGCGCCCGCCAGCCTGCCGCTTTGCAGCTGATAGCGCGGCTGGTAATGCAGGCAGAACTCATCGTTGCGCAGCGCCTGCTCGAGGCGCTGCACCATCTCGCGCTTATGCTCGCGCTGGCTGGCCATATTGCTGGCGTACCAGACCCAGCGGTTGCGCCCCGCCGCGCGCGCCTCGTTAAGGGCGATATCCGCCATGCGCAGCAGCGCCTCAGGATGGCTGGCGTCCTGCGGCGCGCAGGCGATACCGACGCTGGCGGTAAGGTAGTGCGCCTGCTGGCCCGTGTAGATCGGCAGCTGCACCTCCTGCAGCAGCCGGGCGCAGCGGCGCGCTATTTCGCCTGCGTCGCTCTCCTGCAGCACCAGCACAAATTCGTCGTCTCCCAGCCGCGCCGCCAGCTCGTGGGCGCCGACGCCGCGCTGCAGCCGCTGCGCCAGCTGATTCAGCACCTGCTCGCCCGCCGCGTGCCCCCAGTTATCGTTCAGCGGTCTGAACTGATCGAGATCGAGGCTGAGGATCGCCAGCGGCTGAGGCAGCTCCAGATGGCGCGTTAAATACTCCTGCAGCTGAATGCGGTTGGCGAGTCCCGTCAGCGCGTCATGGCGCGACAGGAACTGGATGCGCGCCTCCGCCTCCATACTCTGGGTAATATCGGACACCGTGCCGCGAAAGCCGGCGCGGCGCCCCTCTTGCCAGATGGTTTTCGCCACCAGATGACCAATGCGCCGTTCGCCCTGCGCGCTCATAAACTGGCAGCGCAGCGGCGCGGAGGAGCCGTTGCTCTCCTGGCGCATCAGCCAGGCCACCAGCGAATGACTCGGATGGGTCAGCAGACGGTCGATATGCTCTCCCATCCAGTCGGCGATGGCGTGGCCGGTCAGGCGATGAAAGCGTGAAGAGAGATAGATCAGCCGACCCTGCTCATCGGTTTCCCAGATCCAGTCCGAGGCGGCTTCCGCCAGATCGCGAAAGCGCGCTTCGCTGTTGGCCAGCTCCTGCTGGCTAAGGGTCAGCATGGCGAAGCGGCGATCGGAGAGAAGGGCGTGATGCAGCGCGTGGCGGCTGACGCGGCGTGTAATCCAGCCGGTGACCAGCGCCACCGCCGCCAGTATCGGCAGCAGCAGCATCAGCAGGCCCGTGCCCGGCATTTTCGGCTGCCAGCGCAGCGTCACCGCTTCGCCCCCTGCCGCCCCGAGCGTCAGGCTCGCGGGCTGAGGCGCGTCAGCCTGCGCCGCGCCGCGCAGTGCCCAGACGTCGAGCATCTTGCCCAGCACCTGTAACTTCGCGGGGGTAAACAGGTTAACAAACACCAGCACCGACGGCGCGCCGGGCGGCTCAGCGAGGCTCGCCGCTTTGCCCATCGAGATGGGCGCCGCCACCACAAGAGCGGGCTGGCGCGCAATAACGGCGTTTTGCGCCAGCGCCGCGTGCTGTAGCCTGCGCGCGTCGCGCAGCAGCGAGGCGCTCTGCGCGCCGAGCCAGGCCTCTAGCGGCAGATCGGTGAGTTTTCCATTGATCACCGCGTAGCGCGTGCGGCCCGCGCTATCCACGACAAAAACGCCTTCGTAGTGATACTCGTTGTAGAGATCCGGGCCAAGATTCTCCTCATCCCAGGCCCAGCGCGTGTTGAGCGTCAGGTGCAGGTTGCGCCACGCCTCACCCCAGAAGGCGTAGTCGCGCACGTCGGTCAGCATCGTCTCCTGCCGGGCTTCCCACGCCTGGAGCAGCCGCTGTCGATCCTGATCCGTCGCGTCGCGGTTCTGCCGCTGGGCGATGACAAGCACCATCAGCACGACCAGCAGCAGCACGACGGCAAGCAGCAGCGAAAAGATGCGCAGGCTGCGGCGCGTGCGCTCTTCAGCCGCCGGCGCAAAGCGGCGCGACGGCGATTCCGGTGGAACAAATGTCATCAGGGGCGCTCACAGCAAAACGGTTAAATGCGTTCGGGCGACAGCGGGTCGACGGCTGACGCAGGGGAGCCGAACAGGATTAAGCGGTTATCGGCGCGCGCCGTCGCGGATTTAGCCTGGGGCGGTAATTTACTGCGCTAAGTTTGTACGCGCGCCTCCCTCGACAGGGATCGGGCGCGTTGCTACTATGCGCTTTCCTTCGATGGCTGGGTCGCCTATGAACACCAATCCCGACAGAGTGACGTTGACGCTGTTCTACGTCGGCAGCTTTGTGGTCTATTACCTCGTGACGATGCTGATTACGCTGTTTCCCAACTACGGCGTGCTGCGTAACGACGGGCTTCTGGTGCCGGTGCTCTGCCTGTTTGAATTCGCCGTGATCTACCCGCTCTACCGCTTCTATTGCCAGCGCCGCAGCGATCTGCCGCTGGGAGAGCTGCGCGTTCGTCAGACGCTCTTTTTTATTCTCGTACTCTTTGTGCTGATGGCGGCGCAGACGCAGTTTTTGCAGCCTGAAGGCTGGCTGGTGGAGCAGGCGCACCAGGGACGCAATTCGATGCTGATCCTGCTGCTTACCGCCGTGCTGCTGGCGCCGGTGTTTGAAGAGGTGCTGTTCCGCGGCTTTCTGCTGCAGGGATTTCTTCTGTGGGCGCCGCGCAGCCGCTTCGCCTGTATGCTGCTGACCTCGCTGCTGTTTGCGGCGATGCATACGCAATATGTTCACTGGGAAACCCTGGTGGCGCTGACGCTCTTTTCTCTGCTGCTCTGCTATGCGCGCCTGCGCAGCAACAGCCTGGCCCTGCCGATTTTCCTGCACACCCTTAACAACCTTATCGCCCTGCTGCCCGCCTGGTTTTTCTCCTGATACGCCATACCGCTCTGGCTGATAATGCCTTGCCGACACGTTTGTCTATACTGGATCGTAAAAAAGGAATCTTAGCATCACAGTCCGTACCAACGAGACCGTGTAAAGGAGTCGAGCCATGTTGATTGGATTTGTGTTGTTAGTGAGCGCCTGCGGCCATGACGCCTGCGATGCCCTGCCGGTATCGGAGCGTATTTACCCGACGAAAGCGGCCTGTGAAACCATGGCGGATCGCATTCATAAAGTGCGGCCCGGCGTGGTCCTGCTGTGCGGCGAAGTGCATCGCTAATTAAGGCCGCTAAAGGATGTGGAGAAAAAAGAGGCGGTTTAAACGTTGCAGCCAGCGGCAACAGCGTTCAAAATATAAGCTGTTTTAACCTATTATCGTTGTGAATCCCATGAAAACACCACGCCCCCGTCGTCCGACTGGACGCTGGGTTTATTACATTTTGTATGACGGCATTATCTGGCCCTGCCCGGTACGCTGGGAGTGGGAAAGCGGCTACGGCGGCTGGCTGCCGTTTTACTATTCGCCGACCTTCGAGTTCGTCGCCGGCGATCCCGGCAAGGCGTATCGTATCGCCCGCAGCGACGTGCGCGCTAAACGGCGCGAGCAGGAGGAGCGTGAATATGTGTAGCGCCGCTCAGGAGGAGACCCAGGGCAGCCAGGATGAGGTCAGCAGAAAGTGAATCAGCTCCAGCGCCAGCACAATCATCACTAATACGCCCAGCTTGTGGCGGCAAATCCACGCTTTCAGGCCCATATCATCGCCGCCCAGCGGATCAGCATTAACGCGCCGCAAATACAGATCAGCACCAGCACCATTTTCCAGTGTCTTTTAGCCGGCAGATATTTCGCCACGCTCCCCCTCCTTCCGCAGAAAGAAAAGATGCGCCCCAGGGCGCATCCATTGCGGTTCATCGGAACCGATATCAGCCAGCACAGCTTAATCGCTGGCGGCCTGCTGAATCAATTATTCAGGGTATAGTCGAGGGTGATCTCAGCGTTGAGCACCTGCGAAACCGGACAGCCCGCCTTCGCCTTCTGAATGATTTCGTCAAACGCCGCCCTGTCGATGCCCGGCAGGCTGATGGTGCTGTTCAGCGCCACTTTGGTGATGGCGAAGCCTTCGCCTTTTTTGTCCAGCGAGACGTCAGCGGTGGTGTCGATGCTCTGCGGCTTGTGGCCAGCATTACCCAGCATCAGCGACAGCGCCATCGAGAAGCAGGCGGCGTGCGCCGCGCCGATCAGCTCTTCCGGGTTGGTGCCCTTCTCGCCTTCAAAACGGGTGTTAAAACCGTAAGGCGTCTGGCTCAGCACGCCGCTTTCGGTGCTGATGGTGCCTTTCCCTTTGATATCGCCTTCCCAGTGCGCCGATCCTTTCTTGTGAATAGTCATTTCAATCCTCCTGTTGATGAAGAGTGAGTAAGTATAGACAAGGCTCAGCTAACAGCACGCGGACGCGGCGCTTCGCTGGCATAAGCGAGCGACGCGCCGGCATCCACCAGCGCGTCGCGCGTGATTTCGGCGATCGATTTCGCGCCGGTCAGGGTCATCGCCACGCGCATCTCTTTTTCCACCAGCCCAAGCAGGTTTTCCACGCCGCGCTGGCCGTGGGTCGCCAGCGCGTAGAGCCAGGCGCGCCCCAGCAGCACGCTGTCGGCGCCCAGCGCGATCATGCGCACCACGTCCAGCCCGTTGCGAATGCCGCTGTCGGCGAGAAGAGTAATGTCGCCTTTCACCGCATCGGCGATGGCGGGCAGCGCGCGCGCCGAGGAGAGCACGCCGTCCAGCTGGCGGCCGCCGTGGTTCGACACCACGATGCCGTCCGCGCCGAAACGCACCGCGTCGCGCGCATCCTCAGGATCGAGAATGCCTTTGATCACCATCGGGCCGTCCCAGAATTCGCGGATCCACTCCAGATCGCGCCAGGAGATCGAGGGATCGAAGTTGTTCGCCAGCCAGCCAATATAATCTTCCAGCCCGGTCGGCTTGCCGAGGTAGGTGGAAATATTACCGAGATCGTGCGGGCGGCCGTGCAGGCCGACATCCCATGCCCACTGCGGGTGGGTCGCCGCCTGCCAGTAGCGACGCAGCGCGGCGTGCTGCCCGCTCATGCCGGAGTGCGCATCGCGATAGCGCGCGCCGGGCGTTGGCATATCGACGGTAAACACCAGCGTCGAGCAGCCTGCGGCTTTGGCGCGCTCCAGCGCGTTGCGCATAAAGCCGCGGTCGCGCAGCACGTAGAGCTGGAACCACATCGGGCGGTTGATGGCGGGCGCCACCTCTTCAATCGGACAGACCGACACTGTCGACAGGGTAAAAGGGATCCCTTTGAGCGCCGCGGCACGCGCCGCCTGCACCTCGCCGCGACGCGCATACATTCCGCATAGCCCGACCGGCGCCAGCGCCACCGGCATCGATAACGTTTCGTTGAACAGGCGGGTTTCCAGGCTTAGCTCGGACATATTCTTCAGCACGCGCTGGCGCAGCGCCACGTCGGAGAGATCCTCGACGTTGCGCTGCAGGGTGCGCTCGCTGTAGGCGCCGCCGTCGATATAGTGGAAAAGAAACGGCGGTAAAATACGCTGCGCGGCGGCGCGATAATCGGAAGCGGCGGAGATAATCACAGGTCGTTTTCCTTGCGGTTAAAAAGAGTCATTGCCTGGCAGACGCGTAATGCGCGCCTGGCGCGCTTCGTCTTCATGCAGGTTTTTCAGGGTGGCGTGGACAAAGCCGAGGTGATCCATCGCCGCCCGGCGCGCCGCCTCCGCCTCACCGGCGAGGATGGCGTCGAGCAGGCACTGATGCTGTTCGGTGAGACGGGCGAAAATCGCCGGCTGGCTGTACATACGCTGGCGGCTTTGCAGTACCGAGGACTGCAGCAGCGCAAAGAAGCCGCGCATGGTCTGCAGCAGCACCAGGTTGTGCGACGCTTCGGCGATAGCGAGATGAAAGCGCACGTCGGCCTGCGCGGCGAGATCGGGATCGTCGCTCTCTTTCAGCTTTAGGGTGGCGTCGAAGGCGAGCCGCAGCCGCTCCTTATCCGCCTCGGTTGCGCGCTGCGCCGCGTACCAGGCGGTGCTCGCCTCGATCGCGTGGCGCGCTTCGAGAATGTCGTAGCGGTAGTCGGGATCGTCCTGCAGCAGCGCGCGTACCGGAGCGACGATGCGCTGCTCTGCCCAGGGGGCCAGCTGCTGGCGCAGCCAGGTGCCGCCGCCGCGACGGCTGATCAGCAAGCCGCTGCTGACCAGCTGCTGTAGCGCTTCGCGCAGCGAAGAGCGCGACACGCCCAGCTCAGCGGCGAGCTGGCGCTCGGCGGGCAGCCTCATGCCCGGCTCCAGTTTTTGCTGCTCTATATAGCGCCGCAGCCGCACCACAAGGTGCTCAGCGGCTGGCGATGTCGATTCACTCATGGCGTCATCCCGAAGCGGCGCTTTTGGTCGGACCAAAAGCGCGCGGTGCGTCAATATAGACTTAAATGGTTAATCTTTTGTTAACCTGAGACAACCTCACGGGCGCGAATTTTCCGCTTCTGTGACTTGCGCTAAAAAGCAGGCTGGAATTGGTAGGACCAAAAAGGCGGGCGGAGAGAAAAGAGAGGCATAAAAAAGCCTCCGGCTGGAGGCTTGGTTCTACTGGGACGATGGCGTCAGGCGCTTTTTGCCCATTTCTGAGCCGTCATCATTTCCATCGCCAGCGCAAACAGCTGCTGCTGATGCTGTTCCGCGCTTTCGGCATAGCAGCCGATCATTGAGACAACCTTGTCAGCAGATAAGCTTTCACCGTGGACATGCAGCGTAAGCACTGCGCGACCAACGATTTTCAGCACTTCTTCATGTGATCCCTGGGCAATATTACTCAATGGAGAACCCTCAAACTGTCGTTGTAATAGAAGCTGGCGCGCTAAATATAAAGCAATTGCAGTGATTATTTTATCGGCTCGATCGGGGAGTTTATTTAATGATTAATTCTTTTGCTGGAGGAAAAAAAAGGGAATCATCTGATACAAAAAGAAATTAAGTTGCCCGATCGGGCAGTTATAAAGCTTCAGCTGGTCTTAAAAAGCCACACGATATGCACAAAAGCTCGCGCGCGGCGGGTAAACATTAGAAGATAACATCCATTCTCACCGATCTTCGGGTTATTCCTAAGCGCCTGCATGGCGAAGCAATCATGCAGGTAACCCTTTTCGCTGGTTGCCGCGCGTCGCACATTCTGCCAGACTTGCCGCGCTATTTTTCGACCACCTTTTGCCGCCGAGGCCGCCCGTGACCGCATTTACTACCCTTACCGCTCTTCCCGCCAGCCAGATCGCCAACCTGGCCGATATGGGCTATACCGAGATGACGCCTGTTCAGGCCGCTACGCTGCCCGCTATCCTGGCGCGGCGCGACGTGCGGGCGCAGGCGAAAACCGGCAGCGGCAAAACGGCGGCGTTCGGCATCGGCCTGCTGCATCATATCGACAGCAGCCGCTACGTTACCCAGGCGCTGGTGCTCTGCCCGACGCGCGAGCTGGCGGACCAGGTCAGCAACGTGCTGCGTCAGCTGGCGCGCTTTACCCGCAATATCAAGATCCTTACCCTGTGCGGCGGCCAGCCCATGAGCGCGCAGCGCGACTCGCTGGTACACGCCCCGCATATCGTGGTCGGCACGCCGGGCCGTATTCTCGATCATCTGAAGCGCGAGACGTTGAAGCTCGATCGGCTCGACACGCTGGTGCTCGACGAGGCGGATCGCATGCTGGAGATGGGATTCCGCGACGATATGGAGGCGGTGGCCGCGCTCACGCCCGCCAGCCGCCAGACGCTGCTCTTCTCCGCCACCTGGCCAGAGAGTATCGCCTCGCTTAGCGCACGCTTTCAGCGCGACGCGCTGCATGTTGCCACCGAAGAGGTAAGCGAGCTGCCCGCTATTGAGCAGGCGTTTATCGAAGCAAGCCCGGGCGAAAAGCTGCCGCTGCTGCAGGCGCTGCTGGCGCAGCGTCAGCCAGCCTCGTGCGTGGTCTTCTGCAACACCAAACGCGAGTGCGACGATATCGCCGCCGCGCTCAACCATCAGGCTATCAGCGCGCTGGCGCTGCATGGCGATCTGGAGCAGCGCGATCGCGAACGCGTGCTGATCCGCTTCGCCAACGGCAGCGGACGCGTGCTGGTAGCGACCGACGTGGCGGCGCGCGGCCTGGATATTAAAGCGCTGGCGATGGTGGTGAACTATCAGCTGGCGTGGGATCCCGAAGTGCATGTACACCGCATCGGCCGCACCGGACGCGCCGGTGAACAGGGCAGCGCGGTGAGCTTTGTCGCGGCGGATGAGATGGCGCGCGCCCACGCGCTGGAAGACTTTCTGCAGCAGCCGCTCAGCTGGCTGGCGGCCAGCGCGCTGAAAAAAGGCGCGCGCCAGCCGCTGCCGGCCGCCATGATGACGCTCTGCATCGACGGCGGGCGCAAGGCGAAGATTCGGCCTGGGGATATTCTCGGCGCGCTGACCGGCGACGCGGGCTTCCGCGCCGACCAGATCGGCAAAATCGATATTACCCCGACCCATGCTTATGTCGCCGTAGCGGCGAGCGAAGCCAAAGCGGCGCTGGTCAGGCTGAAGCAGGGAAAAATGAAGGGTAAGAGCGTGCGGGCGATTCTGCTGCAGGATTAAGAGTAACGCTGGAACAGCGCGGGGGTTAATTGCCCCGCGCCGGAAATAAATGCGCCGAAACGCCGGCCGGGTTACGGCAGGTCAATCTGGGTGACGTGCAGCACCGTATTCTCGCCTTTACCTTTTACGTGGCCGCTGACGCGCACCTGCTCGTCCGCCTTAAAGGTTTTGCCGTCGAAGGTTTTTTCCGGCGCGATAATGGTGATGGTGCCGGTGCTGTCGCGGAACTGGTAGTTATCGCCCTGCAGCTTCTTCAGAATATAGCCTTCAAGCGTGACGTAACCGTCCTGACGAAAATCGCGGATCTGGTTGATATGGGTCTGGCCGGTATCCTCTGAACCTTTATAGCCTGCATCCTGCTTTTTCTGCGGCGGCGGCGTTGCGCCCGCTTCAAAACCGCCCTTCTCAGCCAGCGCTGGCAGACTCAATACGGCCAACAGCGTAAACGTCATGACTTTTTTCATGGTGCGCTCCTTTAATGAAATTTTTCCGTTGTGACCCTCTAAGCCTGGCACAAGAATCGCTAACTGCGCGCGCGATCAAATTTGCGCACTCGCCTCTCACTTTTTAGCCAGTCGTGCCGATAACGCTTTTATCATTCACTTTCGCCGCGCATCAGGCGGCAGCAAGGCAGAGCAACGATGGATAATTTTCAAAAAGAGATAGATGAAAGAGCGAATCTGGCGTTATCGAACCGCTTTGAACTGCTGCTGTTCCGTCTGGGCACCGATCAGGCCAGGGGGAAATCGGAGCTGTTCGGCATTAACGTCTTCAAGCTGCGGGAAATTGTGCCGATGCAGCCGATTACCCGCGCGGCCGGCATGCGTTCGCCGCTGCTGGGCATGACCAATATTCGCGGCCAGTTTATTCCGGTGATCGACCTGCCGGCGGTGGCGGGCTGCACGCCGGAAACCGGGCTGAATCTGCTGCTGGTTACCGAGTATGCGCGTAATACCCAGGCTTTTGCCGTGGAGTCGGTGGATAACATCGTGCGCCTCGACTGGAGCCAGGTGCATACCGCTGAGAAAGGCATCGGCGGCCGCAATATCACCAGCATCGCCTGCCTCGACGATGAAAAGGGCAGCAACAGCCTGGCGATGGTGCTCGACGTCGAGCAGATCCTCTATGACGTGATCCCTTCGGTGCGCGGCAACGAGCCGACGCCGGAAACGGTGCGCAGCTTTAAGATCAAGCCTGGCGCGGTGGCTATCGTCGCGGAAGATTCGAAAGTGGCGCGTCAGCTGCTGGAGCAGGGCCTGAAGAGCATGGGCATTCCCGCGCTGATGCACAACACCGGCCTGGAAGCCTGGCTGAAGATTAAAGAGATGAACGAAGCGGCGCAGACGGCGGGCGAATCGATCCACGACAAGATCGCGCTGGTGCTGACCGATCTTGAGATGCCGGAGATGGACGGCTTTACCCTGACGCGCAATATCAAGCGTGAGGCGTCGCTGAAGGACATTCCGGTGGTGATTCACTCCTCGCTCTCCGGCAGCGCCAACGAAGATCACGTACGCAAAGTGGGCGCCGACGGCTACGTCGCCAAATTCGAAATCAACGAACTCTCCGCTGTGATCCACAGCGTGCTGGAAAAAGCCCCCTGATGCACCCGGCACGCGCGACGCCCCGTTGCGCGTGCCTTTTCCGCCCCCGCTTTATCCTCTCTTTTATTGCGTTGCCTCAATCCTTTTATCCCCCTCTCCGCCCATGCCGATCGCCTCGCGGCGTGCCGTCGATCTCAGCTAAGCCCGCCCTGCTCTCCCCGCAGGCTCACCGCCTTAATGTAATTGCTTAGCGTGACTAATATTATCGCACTCACCCGCCGGGCTGCCGTTTGTGCCACTAATGATTGTCCTTCACCGCCTCAATTAACCCTGCTTTTTGTGCAGAAATAACCCGGAAAAAATTAAAGTCAAAACAGAAGCATCCGATAACTTGTGCACCGGCTCTCATTTTTAGCCCTTTGCGGGCGGCCTGGGGGCAGTAAAGAGGGATCACACAAAAGCGTTAAAAAACTTAACCATTTCAGCAAAACACTTAGGTAATCGCGGGAGAACAGAGATGTTGAGATTGAAAAATATGAAGGTCGGCGCCCGGCTTGGCATCGCCTTCGGTATTGTTGTGGTGCTGATGGTCATCATCGGCGTCACCACCGTTAGCAAAATCCAGAGCATTAACAGCGGCATTTCTGCCATCATCGATGACCGCTATGTCAAAGTCCGCCTCGCCTTCGACGTGCGCGACGGCGTCAACGACCAGATTAAATATCTGCGCGGCCTGGTGATTGATACCGCCCATCCCGACAGAAACATCAAGCGCTACGGCCAGCTGGATGAAGCGACCCAGCGCACCAATACCGCGATGAACCGCATCGCCGCTATTCAGGTTACCCCCATCGGCAAAAAGAAAATCAAGGGGCTGATTGAGGCGGGCCAGCAGTTTGAAGTGGCAAAAAACGCGCTGATTGCGCTGATCAAAGCGGGTGATTTTGAAGGCGCAGGCGTTTACGCGCTGAAAACCATGACGCCAGCCCAGAACGCTTTCCTTGAGGGCGCCGAGAAATTTGCTAATTCGCAGGATTCACAGCTGCGCGGCGAAGGCCAGAGCATTATTAGTGCCGCCAGCACGGCGATTATGATTACGCTGGTCTGCGCCGTACTGGCGATCCTCGCCTCGATACTGCTGGGCATTTACCTGACCCGCTCGATTGTGCGTCCGCTGAAGGAGGCGCTCGGCGTGGCCGAACGCGTCGCCGCAGGCGACCTCAGCTCTAAAATCACCATCGACAGCCGCGACGAAACCGGCGTGCTGATGCGCGCGCTGCAGCAGATGAACGATAACCTGCTGAGCATTGTGACCGAAGTGCGCACCGGCTCCGATACCATCGCCGTGGCGTCGAATCAGATCTCCAGCGGCAACCTGGACCTCTCAACCCGCACCGAACAGCAGGCAAGCTCGCTGGAAGAGACCGCCTCGGCGATGGAGCAGATGACCTCTACCGTGAAGCACAACGCCGACAACGCGCGCGAAGCCAATCAGCTGGTGGCAAGCACCTCGGCGGTGGCGCGCGAAGGCGGCGTGGTGATGGAACAGGTGATTGAGAAAATGGAGGCCATTGCGCTGTCGTCGAAGAAAATCGTCGATATCATCAGCGTGATCGACTCTATCGCCTTCCAGACCAATATTCTGTCGCTCAACGCTGCCGTCGAAGCGGCGCGCGCCGGCGAACAGGGACGCGGATTCGCCGTGGTGGCGAGCGAGGTGCGTAATCTGGCGCAGCGCTCGGCGTCGGCGGCGAAAGAGATCAAACTGCTGATTGAAGATTCCGTGGCTAAAGTTGAGGAAGGCAGCAAGCTGGTTTCCCATGCCGGATCCACCATCGGTGAGGTGGTGAACAGCGTGAAGAGCGTGGCGGGTATTATGAGCGAAATCACCATTGCCAGCAGCGAGCAGAGCACCGGCATCAGTGAGATCAATATGGCGATTACCCAGATGGAAGCGGTAACGCAGCAGAACGCCGCGCTGGTGCAGGAAGCCTCCGCCGCATCGCAGGCGCTGCAGGATCAGGCCGAGCGTATGGCGCAGGCGATGAGCGTATTTAAAACCGGCGCGCTGCGCCCGGCGCAGTAAGCCGTTCAGCATCGGGCGACCCCGAGGGCCGCCCGATGTGATTAACGCGAGTAAACCACAGAGGCATGTAACCCGGTCGTGTGTAGCGGATGAAAGACATCCATTAAAAAGCACGCGCCTTATAGAGGGCGTAAAGACAGTAGTAAGCCGCAAAGCTATTTAAATTCATAATAATATACTTCAGCTTTTCGTTGCGGTTCAGCAGGATAAAAATCCCTTTCGAATATTTTCCGCGTTTTATCTCGTTAATTTCCCGCGAAATTTCATTGTGCGTAAAGGCGTCGTGGTACATTGAGGTTACGATCTGCATATCGAGCGCCAACACCCGCTTCGACACCCCTTTAAGAAAGTAGTCGAGATCGCGATGCATATACTTTTGCATAATGGTGTCATACAGCCCGGTCAGAAACTGTTTGCGCTCTTTTAGCTCGTTGTACTGCACGCGCTTCTTTGACAGCGAATCCATGACGTTTTCGTAATGATAGGCGGCGCTGTCGATCACCAGACAGTTGCTGACGTTGTAGAAATAGTTGAGGTTGAACAGCAGATCTTCACTCATGGAGATCCCCTCCAGGAAATAGAGATTGTTCACCTCAATGACGCGCCGGCTGTAACACTTATTATGCAGATAGCCGATATTATCGCTCATCTCCAGCTCGCCCAGCAGATAAGGCATCTCCTGCGCCGCGAAATAACCATATTTGCAGAGGGTGCCGATGCGGTCGTCCACCAGGTTGCCGACAATTAAATCTACCGGCCTGCCGCGACTGTTATCCAGCGACTGCTGAAAACTGGCAAGAAATGAATCCTCTACCCAGTCATCGGCGTCGAGAAAAATAATAAAATCCCCTTGCGCCTGCTTTAACGCGCGATTGCGCGCCGCGCTGACGCCGCCATTCGGCTGGTTGATTACGCGAATCGTGGGCTGATAGCTAAACTCCTCCAGCAAGGCGGCGGTGCCGTCGGTGCTGCCGTCATTAACCACTATCACCTCGTAATCATCGCAGGTTTGCTGCAATACACTGATCAGGGTTCTTCTCAATGTTTTTTGCGCATTCCACGCGGGAATAATAATGCTGAACTTTGGTGTTGGAATCATGTTTAATTCCTCTTAACTATCTGAGGGTTTTGGCGTCGTTTAATAAAAACCATATTTTTTTGGGGCTGAAAAAAGAGCGATGAATAGTGAACATCGGTTGAGCGGCAAAAAAGTAATTCAGCAGCGTAAAAGAGAGCAGCTCGGTCAAAATAACGCTAAAGGCCGCACCGGTCAGGCCATAGAGCGGCACCAGCACGGCGGAGGAAACCAGGCAGATCAGCAGCACGAAAAAGGTTTTTTTCACCAGATAGGCGTAACCGTTGTACTTGATAATAAAGCGATCCATAACGCTGCTCAGCAGGCCGAACATCGCGCCCAGGCAGAGCCAGACCGTTGGCGCGACCGCGTCCTGGTACGCCGGGCCGTAAAAGTAGTGAATAAAGGGTGGCGCCAGCAGCGCGACCGCGGCGATCACCAGCGCCGAGACGCCGACCACCAGCAGGTGCAGCTGCTGAATTTTTACGATGGCGCGTTTGGGATCGCGCTCCGAGAAAAAGGCCGGATAAAAGGACGCCAGCAGCGCATTGGGCAAAAAGACCCAGGCGCCGGAGAGGGTCAGGGCCACGGAAAAGACGCCCGCCTCTTTTACGCCGAGAAAATAGCTGACGCTGAACTGATTGAGCCGCGTATAGAGCGCCACGGCGATCACCGAGAAGATAAGCGTGCCGCCGGAGGCCAGCATATAGCGCGAATAGGCTTTAAGCTGTTTGCGGTTCGGCGTGCGCAGCCCTCCTTCGTAGCGGCGGAACAGCGCCAGCTTGATCACGAAGGGAATCAAGGTTGCCAGCACGATCGGCAGCGCCAGCCAGGCGGGATCCGCTCCCCAGTATGAAATAACAAAGCGAATCGTCAGGCTGATGGTTAACCCGATGGCATTGGCGATGACGTTCAGCTTCGCATTCAGCATCGCCTCGTTGAAAACGTTGACCAGGTCGATGGCGGAAAAGAGGCAGGCGATGGCCGCGGCGATAATAAAGATCTGCGCCTGCGAGCTCATCTCCTCGCGCATAATCACCATACCGGCAGACGCCAGCGCCAGGTAGAGCGTGAAAATCAGCACCGAGGCGGAGATCATCAGCCTGATGCCGGAGGCTTTATTTTGCGACAGCCGCTTGAGCAGGATAACGTCGCTGCCCATGTAGGCCACCGTCTGCAAAAACTGAAACACCAGCAGCGAAATAGAAATAATGCCGAAGGTGGTCGGCCCGACATATTTCGCCACAAACGAGGTGACAAAAATCAGGCCGAAGACCGCGATAATCTTCTCAGCGATCATCCACATCGAGTTCTTCAGTTTGTCTTTCATAGCTGCTCTCCCCGCCCCGCGCTTTGCGCCAGCTTGCGCAATTGCGACACCAGCCGCGGCGAGCAGAAAAAGAGCGTGAAGTAGAGGCTCCAGCCATTAACGATAACGCCTGAAGAGAGATAGGCTTTAAAAGCCTCTCGATAGCGTCGAATATGCTCGTTAATAAAGGCGGAATTAAATTCGCCGGAGGCGATGGCCTTATATAAATAGGCGGAAGAGACCTTCAGCAACAGAAAATAGAAAAACTTATCGTTGCTGCGCGACAAGAGCCGCTGCATTTCGCTAAATGAACGGGCGAAGGAGAAATGTTTTTCGCGCACCGACGAGCGCGTCGCCGAGTTCTCTGACTCGACGTAGTGATAAATCACGCTGTTGATGCAGATTACCCGCCGGGTGCCGAGCAGGCTGAGATACTGCATAACAAACAGCAGATCCTCGAAGTTCGCGATCTGTTCATTAAAGCGCAGCTGAGCGGCGCGAATAAGCTCGCCGTTAAACAGCTTGTCGCAAATGCCGTGGCGCGGATGAAAATAGAGCAGATCGTTAACCGCATCGCTGGCGCTGAGCACGCGCTGCGCCTCGGTCGGAAAGGCGCGTGCGATCGGCTGCCCCTGCGGCGTAAAGTGCTGCGACTCGCCGACAATCAGGCCGACCTCGCTATTCATCAGCGCCAGGCAGAGGCTTAACGCGTCGGCGGGCAAGAAATCGTCCGCATCGACAAAGCGCAAATAGGTGCCGCGCGAGGCCGCAATACCGGCGTTGCGCGCCGAGGAAACGCCAGCGTTGCGCTGGGTGATAATGCGCACCTGGGGATGGTCGGCCCAGCTCTCCAGGATGAGCGGCGAACTGTCGGTCGATCCGTCATCCACCAGAATCAGCTCGATGCGCGGCGCCTGCTGCGCCAGCACGCTTTCAACGCAGCGAATAATCGAGTTTTCGGCATTATATACCGGCACAATTACGCTAATTAACGGGTTGTTAAGCGTCACCATAGATCCTCTGGATAAAATATTTTACGTGCGCGTTAAAAGCGCGCAGAAATAACCGCAATAACGCCTTAGTGCCGGGCTCACGTCGACATTTTTGTTTTTTTCCCGGATAGATCAGATACGACTAAAGAAAAAATCAGGATTGAATGATGAGATATTACGTGCCGCTTTTATTCCGTCAATGGGTGGTGCGCTAAACCGGAATTTCCGCATGACCGCTCTGCTTATCTATCAGAATTAATGGATAAGCGGACATTAGGGTTATCTGCAAGATTTTTCGCAGCCTTAAGCAGGAAGCATTAACAGGCAACGATAAAGAGAATAACAGCGCCGCCAGCCTGACCTGGAGAAATTTTTATTCATTAGGAATTATCCTGGAGGGTGAAAACAAAAAAGGCTGTGCTTTCATGGCATCGCAAAATTAGATATGCGTTCGTGCCAGCGTGGCTTGATTGTTTTCTTTTCTCAAGGCGCGCCCTGTTTATCAGCGGTCAGTTATGCGCTCTTAAGAATGATAACAGGATCTATTTAGCCTGTAGCGCCAGCTTAAACAAAGCTGATATGAAAAAATCAGAGGAAAAGGCGCAAAAAATTAAGGCGCTTAATGTGACGCAGGTCGCGTAAATCTTGTGGGGCGGATTAGGAATTGAGCGAGGCGTCAGGACAGAGGGAAACCAGGCATCGCGTCGGTGCCGGGTTATGAAGGGCTGGCAGCAGCCCTTCGTGCTGATTATTAAAGCGAATTAAGGGCGTTCATCACCGCATCCGGCATGCTCGGCCTGCCGTTGCTGAGACAGGTGGCAACAAAGGTCGCTTCTGCACAGATAACGCCATCGACCTTAATCTGCTGAACGAAGTTGACCCGATTGCGCTTTTCATTCTTCTCCAGCGCGCAGGTCACCTCCAGACGATCGCCCTTTTGCAGGCTTTTGCGGAAGCGCAGCGAATATTCCAGCACCATATAGAGGCGTCCCTGCTTAAACTCCTCTTCTATGTCGATGCCCAGCGCTTCGCGCATATAGGCATGGCGTGTCCATTCCATATAGAAGGGATAGTAGAGGCCATCGACGATGCCCTGGAAATCGATATGCTTTTCATCAACTTCATAGTGCTTTGCAAACATGTTCCGTATCTCGCGGTAGTGAGCAGATTAACAGCCTGATTTTGCTAATCTAACCTGGCCTGGCGCGGATGCCTTGCTTTTTTTGTGCTGCCGCAAAGGGGAAAAAGCCAGGCGTTTCGCCTGGCGCAGCATCACTTCAGGTGCGTTTTCAGCCCGTCTGCCGCCTGGCGCAGCGCGGTACGCACCGCCGGTACGTCGCTCAGCCCGTTCAGCAAGCCGTAGTCGTGGATCAGCCCGTTGTAGCGCGTTACCGTGACGTCGACGCCCGCGGCGTCCAGCTTGCGGCCAAAGGCCTCACCTTCGTCGCGCAGCACGTCAAGCTCGGCGGTCTGGATTAAGGTTGGCGGCAGCCCCTGCAGCTGTTCGCGGGTGGCGCGCAGCGGCGACGCCAGAATATTGTTACGGTCGCTCGCCCTGGTGGTGTAGTTATCCCAGAACCATTTCATCATATTGCGCGTCAGGAAATAGCCCTTCTGGAACTGCTGATAGGAGCCGGTATCGAAGCGCGCGTCGGTCACCGGCCACAGCATCAGATCGTAGCGAATCGCCGGGGTATGCTGCTGCTTCGCCTGCAGCGCCACGGCCGCTACCATATTGCCGCCGACGCTGTTGCCTGCCAGCGCCAGCCGCTTGCCATCTACGCCAATTTCGGCGCCGTGCTCGGCGACCCAGCGGGTGGCGGCGTAAGCCTGGTTGATGGCGACGGGATAGTGCGCTTCCGGCGACGGCGTGTAGTTAACGAACACCGCGGCGGCGCCCGACTCAACCACCAGGTCACGCACCAGACGTTCATGGGTCTGGAAATCCCCTAATACCCAGCCGCCGCCGTGAAAGAACATAAATACCGGCAGCGTGCCCTGTGCCCCTTTAGGCTTCACGATATTCAGCTTTAAAGGCTGGCCGTTTACCTCAATCGTCTTTTCCGTTACCTCGGCGTCAGGCAGCGTTGCCCCTTTTTGCGCGCCGATCAGCACTTCGCGTGCCGCCTGCGGCGAGAGCTGTTCAATAGGTTTGCCGCCGCTGCTGTTCAGCGCATGCAGAAAATTCTCTACGTGACGCTCCGGCTGAGGCGCGTCGGCAAAGCTGTTGGCGGACGCGGCGGCCAGCGCCAGCGCTAAAACGGTATGCTTAATGGTCATGAGATCACTCCTTTAATTTATTCACTATTAAATCGCACACTATTTAAATGCATCGCCTTTGCTGCGGCGCATTCGGGATGAGGCGAATATATATAGTGCGCTATTTAATAGCAAACATAAAAGTGAGAGCTTGCACGCAATCTACTTTAATGCATTGATAAATAATGATTTTAAAAATGACTTAGCGCACGGGGTGTCAAAACCTGCCCTGATTGCACCCGGTCGCTGGCAAACTATCCAGGCGATGAAAGGCGTAGAAGCGATCGTGATTCGGAAACTGGCAAGAGAGGTTAATCGCGGTTTTGCGGCGTATGGAGCGGTGTTCAGTCGCTGCCTGCGGGAGACGTGTGGGATAAGAAGAGGACACTATTGTTCGCAGCACAGCTAAAGCGAGTCTCTCGGCCTGTTGGGCGGAGATGATTGAATAACCCTTCGCTGTATCGTGCGCCAGTTTTGCTTTGTCCTCGGTCGTGGCGTCTGGCGTTTTACCTGGTCAGGAACCAGGAATGAGCCAGCTGTAGCGCATGGCGCATTATTCTCAACTGCATTCTTAAGCGCCTGCGCGGAGGTCATTTCTCCCGCAGCTGCTCCGCCGTCCTGCCCGGGAACAGTTGCCCGGTAATCTTCGCCTACCCGCTTCTTGATTTCCGTCGCCAGATACGGCGAGGTGCCGCTCGCCAGCGCTCCGGCCAGGTTATTGCCCGCCAGCGCCGTCAGCGCCCCCGTCACCGCCTGCGCCGCCTTCTGCAGGTCGCTGCCGGTGCCGTACTGCCGCATCGCGTTGTCATACGCCTGCTGCATCACCGCCGCATCGCTGACCGGTCTGCCGTTCGCTTCCCTTTCCAGCTGCTGCCGGGCCTGCGACAGCATCCCCCTGCCATGTTGGTCAGCAGATTGAGGTGCTGACCGAGCCGGGACAATTGATTGTCCGGCTGGCAGCTAAGGGGTAAGGCAGATAAAAAGATCTCGGTACTGAGACAGGGATCTTTTGTTATGAGCCAATATAATGACCAGAACTATCAGACCATAATATGGCGGGAATAAAATAAAAATAATTATTTAACTCCTCATCATTCTCATCCGTTACTCCCTGAGGCCATTTTTCCTTCAAATAACTAATGATTGTATCGCTATCCACATTCCAATACGGTTCATCTTTACCCAGGGGATCTTGTGGACTGCAAAAACGAATAATCTGATTATCCAATAATTCTTTTACCACATCAAAAAACATATTTTTATATTCAACAAACTCTCGCCCTGGGTTCCAACCAACAATAGCTCCAAATAAAGCAGATACCCATAACCCCTTGGATTCTGAGACTATTTCTTTAAAATTAGGCACGTTACTCATAATACACCTCACCTTAAGACCTTAATTTCCACTGAAGCATTAGGTTTGCCAATTCCCCGTGGAATATCAATTACCCAGGCATTTCCTGTTTCACTTGCTGAAGAAGAAAAGTCTCTCAAGTTAAAGGTGCCTTGTAATGTTCTTAAATTATATATGTTACCTTTACCAGGAATAGCTCTCACCTCAGGCATATTCTTACTTCCAGTTAACTCCATAATATACTGTTTTACTTCAGCTTCTGAAGCACCACTAAAGACTTTAGAGTTTCCCTTTTTCGGCATTTCTATAAGAGTCCTGTCACTAATCTGGATTCCTGCTCTCGGCTTGTCGTATTGAAATAGTTGCGGCACCCAGCCTCCCGGTGTTCCCGAACCGGCACCACCAATTTTGGCTTTCTCCTGATCCGTCAGATCCTTGCCCAAATTTGGTGTTGAATGACTCTCCGAATCGTAATTATCCTGTAACGCACTCAGTGCCGGGATCTATCTAGATTAAATCAGTTTCTTTTATTTTATCCAGACCAAGCTTTTTTAATGGAACGTCATATATATCAGCTTGCTGTTGAATCAGCGTAATGACCCTATGGAAAGCAGCTAAGTAACCCGTCTGGAAGGTTTCATTAGCAGTCCCTATTGCAGCAGTTTTATTGGCTTTTGCTTCTTCAGCTAGCTCTTTTAAAGCTTCACCTAAAGTAACAGCAAAGGCTTCATATTCATTAAACTCCATTATTCCTACCTTTCAAAATGCCTTCGGCAATAGCCTTATACGCCTCATGCCTCTTTACGTCTTGCTGCCAGTGATGCAATAAATTCTCTTGATGCTGTGCGCTCAAGTTTTTTCCAATCAGGTACATGTTCCAGTCGTTTTGCTGGGTTATTCAAATATCCCTGATGCTCTGCTATTTGCTTCTCATGTTTAGAGATAGCTTTTTCCAAGTTTTTATCCGGGAGATTATTGTATTGATCATATAGCTTTGGATACCGAGCTTTTTCAGCTTCAAATTTAGCCTCGTTCTGCTGCAAACTACTGTCATTGTTCCGGGCATTTTTCTCATCCTGCAGCTCCCAGCCTCCCGGCGTTCCCGAACCAGCCCCACCAAAATCGGCTTTCTCCTGGTCCGTCAGGTCCTTACCCACGTTCGGCGTTGAATCATTTTCCGAACCGTACTTATCCTGCAATGAACCGAGATATTTAGCGGTAATTTCATCATTACCCATCATTCCAGGGTAACGAGATGATCCAGTTCATCCGCCGTCATCTTGTCGGCTACTTCCTTAAGTGCCACACCTCCTGCACCTGAAAGACCAGCTACATCGGCTTTCGCGCCAATTTCCAGCAGTTGTTCCGCACCCTTAGTTCGCCACGGCGAGAGGACTGCGCAACCGCGCGCAGCCAGCGCCAGAGAGTTATTCTCAACCGCATTTTTCCCCGCCTGCGCCGCGGCCACCGCTCCCGCAGTATCCCCCGCCGCCAGCCCGCCTGCAAGCCCCGCCGCCAGCTGGCTCAGCGCGCTCACCTGCTGCTTCTCGCTTTCGCTCAGCTGTTCCGCCGTCCTGCCCGGGAACAGCTGTCCGGTGATGACCCGCGCCGCCAGCTCCCCGCCGCCGGCGCCCAGGCCGCCTGCCAGTCCTGACTGGTTGTTCAGCTGCGCCGTCACCGCGCCCAGCACCGCGTGCGCCATCGCGTTCGCAGCGACGTTCTCCTCGCCTATCCGCTTCTTGATTTCCGTCGCCAGGTACGGCGAGGTGCCGCTCGCCAGCGCCCCGGCCAGGTTATTGCCCGCCAGTGCCGTCAGCGCCCCCGTCACTGCCTGCGCCGCCTTCTGCAGGTCGCTGCCGGTGCCATACTGCCGCATGGCGTTGTCATAAGCCTGCTGCATCACCGCCGCATCGCTGACCGGTCTGCCGTTCGCTTCCCTTTCCAGCTGCTGCCGGGCCTGCGACAGCGCCTCCGGGTCGGTCTGCGCCTTCAGCCCGGCGATGTCGCCCTGAGTGCGGATAACGTCCATCGCCTGGCCGCCAATATCCCCGATAAGCTGCGCCTGCTTCAGCCGGTTCTGCTCCTTCTCCTTGTCGAATATCGGGCTGATGCTGCCGTCACTGGCATGGTCGGTATCCCGGTTAAGCTGCGCCACATCCTGCTGCTGTTGGTCTTTGTCGCGGATTAGCAGCGTCCCCTCGCTGACGCCGGCTTTTGTTGTGCCCTCAGCGTGCCCGCTGCTGCCACCCCCGGACAGCATCCCTCCGGCCATATTGGTCAGCAGGTTCCCGCCCACCGGCCCGCCGGTGCTGAACGAGCCGCCGCTGTGGCTGGTCTGGTAATCCGCCTGGTTGTGGATATCCGTCCAGCCCAGCGTGCCGGTATCGAGACGGTTTTTGTCTGCCGTTGCCGTGGAGGCGATAACCGCGCCGTCAAGCTGGGTATGTTCCCCTACGTGGACGTCAAACCCGCCTTTGTCCGCAAACAGCCCGGTCTGCTCTTTCACCGAATCGAAGTTGCTGTGCAGTTTGTCCTGGCTGGCGCTCACCCAGGCGGAACCGGTCATCGTGCCGAAGGTAAAGCTGCCGCCCGCGCTAACGTTTTGCTGGCTGGCGTCGTAGCGGTCGCTGTCCTGCTGGCTTTCAAGCAGCAGGTCACGGCCGACGTCGACGGTAATTTTCTCTCCGCTGGCCTGCGCGCCTTTCAGGGTGGTATCGCGGCCGCTGGTCACCCTGAGGTGACTTCCGGCATCCAGGGTGGTTTCGGTATGCGTCAGGCTCTGGCCGTTCTCATGCCCTTTACCGGCATTGATCCCAGCCGAAACGCTGATGCCATAGCCCCCCGCGCCTGCGCCAATGCCCACGCCGATGTTACCGCCCTGGCTGCTGTTTTTGCTGACGCTGCTTTCGCTGTTCTGCGCCGACTGCAGAGTAATGTCGCGCGCCGCATCAAGCGATAGCTCCTTGCCCGCTTTCAGCTGGCTGCCGGTAATGGCGATATCGCCGCTTTGCGCACCCTGGTTCTTGCCGGTCGCCGTTATCGACAGGTTTTGCCCGGCGGTCAGCGTGCTGCCCTGCGACTGGCGGCTGTCGGTACGGGTTTCACTCTTCGACGACTGGCTGCCCCAGGAGGCGCTGATGCCGATGGTGTTGGTGGCGCCCTGCGCCGCACCTTTGTCTCCCGGCTGTAAACCGGCAGCGGCGTTTTTCGCCTCCGCCGAGGCGGTCAGCGCATTATCCCGCTCCCACGCCTGTGCGGCCTGCACGCCGGAGAGCGCCGCTTTGCTGTTTTGCAGCGCGTTCAGGCGCCCGTCGCCTTCTTTTCTTGCCTGTTGCGCCGAGCTGACGGCGGTGTTGAGCGCGCCGCCCGCGGTGCCCGACAGCGCTATGGTCAGGCCGCTCTGTTTCTGCTCAAACGTTTCCGTGCGGGTACGCTGGTCATAGCCCGGGTCGATAGTCACGCTGTCGCCGGTAAGAGCCAGATCCTTGCCCGCCACCAGGTCGGCACCGCCAATATGCAGCTGGTTGCCCGCTGTGATGTTAACGCTGCCCTGACTGCTGCCGATGGTGCTGACGCTCTGGCTTTGGGTGGTGGCTTGCTCATCAACTTCGTGTTTGCTCGACTGTTTGCCAATCGTGAAACCGATGCCGCCGCTGCCCAGCAGACCGCTCTTTTTCTTCTCTTCCAGCAGGTAGTGCGTCTCGGTCTCGGTGGCCGCACCGATATCGACGTTATGGCCAGCCTGCAGGTTTACGTCCCGGTCGGCGACAATCGCCGAACCGGTGACCGTCAGGTCGTTGCCCGCGCTGACGCTGACGCTGTTGCCACTCAGCAGCGTGCCTTTCTCGCGCGTGGTTCGGTCGTCGGTCACGGTGTGGCTGCTGCTCTTGTTCAGGAACCCTTTTTTCTGTGAGCGTTCCTCACTGTAGAGCGACTCGCGTTCGGTGGCGGTATTGAGAGTCACATCATTTTTCGCCTGGAGGAGGATGCCGCCCTGGTCACTGTGCAGAGCGCTGCCGGTGACGGTGATATCGCCCTCACGGCCGATAACCGTTATCCCCTGCCGGGCGCTGAAGGTGCTGCCGGTGCTGGTTTCACGTTCGCTTTCCTCATAGCGACTGCTTTTGGTTCTGCCCTCGCGTTTGTTTTCGCTGTCCAGAGCGAGCGTGTGAGCACGGGCGTCTTTGATGGTCACGTCCTGCGCACTGATGCCAATGCCGCCGTTTTTACTGTCAACCTGCGCGCCTTCGGCCTGCAGCTGGTTGCCCGCCACCAGCGTAACGCCCTGCGCACCGCTCAGGGTAGTGAGCGTCAGACGATCTTCCTGACGATCGTTGCTGACCGACGAGGTACGGCTGTTGGCGTCGAGGTGGGTGGTGTTGGTGGTAGTCTCAGCCCTGATAGTAATATCGTTTCCGGCCTGCACCTGCAGATTGCCACCGGCACTGGCCTGACTACCTGCGAGCGTCACGTTATGCCCGGCATTAAGCATAAGGTTGCCGCCAGCGTTAAGCTCGCTGCTCAGCGCCTGCTGCCATTCGCCGCTAATATGCGCCATCCGGGAGCCAGCCTCTTCCATGCCGCTGCTGTTACGGTTCCCCATCGCGCCGGAGATGACCTCAAGGTCAGCCGTGCGGCTACTTTTCGCCGCAGTGATGATCAGATCGTTACGCGCACTCAGGCTGAGGGTGTGTGTGGCGTCGAGTTTCGCGCCTGAGAGCGTAATATCGCTACCGCTGAGACGGATGTCGTCGGCCCGCATCGTTGCCTGGCGCAATGCATCCTGCAGGTTGGTGCTTATTGTCAGGCTGTCGGCCTGCACGTCAATGCTGCCAGCCTGAATGTCGCCGCCCTGATGCAGGAACTGTCCGGCATCCACGGTGAGCGCCTTGTCGGCAAACAGGCTGCCGGCGTTGGTGATACTGTCTGCCGAGAGCTGCAGATTACCACCGCTAATCATCGCGCCATCGCCAGTCAGACGCAGCGTGCTCTGCGCCAGATAGACCTTCGGCACCCACACTGATTGCGGACCGTCGGCCGTTTGCACCGTCTCGCTCACCAGCCAGACAATATCCTGCTGCAGCGCCGCAATCTGCTCTGGCGTCAGGGCCACGCCCGGCACCAGATGGAAGTTCTGGGCGACTTCAGCGCCGTTATTCATCAGCTGCTGGTACTGCGCCATCGCATCCCAGCCCTTGAGGGAGGGTCTGCCGGTGAGTTTCAGCACCTGCTCGCGTACCAGGCGCTGCTCGTAAAAGCCGTCGCCCAGGCGCTTGTGCGCCTGCGCGGGGTTATACCCTACACGCTCAAGCATGTAGTCGCTGCTGATAAAGTTGTCGCGCCGGGTAAAACGCTCGTCGGTTACCACCAGGAACGGGCTGCCGCTCGCCGTATGCTGGCTGAACAGGGCGTTGTTGGGAATGGCGGTCGCCACGCTGTCCAGATGCTGTAGCTGCGTTAGCGCCAGCTCAGACGGCAGCAGCGGGCGGCCCAGCGGTGAAGATGGCGTGGCCCCCGGGTAAGTCACTGCCTCGCCCGGCGCAAGCTGCGTATCACCGCCAGCAACTCCCTCCCCTTCTACCGTGAAGGCCAGCGGGTTGCGCTTAAGTTCGGCGCGCTCGGCGTCAACGGCGTTTAATGCCGCCTCAAGCTGGCTGATTTGTGCCTGACTGACCGTGGTACTGGTAATGCTGGCCCCGTTGATGGTGACATTACCGTTGCCGGTGATAACGCCGTCAACGCTGGCCAGAGCCGTGGTCTCATCCCGGCTGAACTGCGGATACCAGTGGCGCCTGGACTTGTCATAGTGATCGACAATGACCTCCTGGCGCCGCTCGTTAATCGAGTAGCCTCGGTTGTCCACCGCACCCCCGCCCTCCTGGGTGAGATTGCCGTGGGCGGCGATCGCGCTGGCGTCGTTAAGCAGCTGACCGGTTATGCGCAACACCATATTGCCGCCTGCCAGAATACGCGCCCCGATACCCTCGCTTACCAGTTTGTCGCGCGTCACCGTGCCGGTAACGCTACGCTCACGCAGGTTGCTGTAGTCGGTAACGAACGGCGCGCTGTCGAGGTCGATGTGCTGTTCGGGATCCCACTGTTCAGTGCGAGTGCGATTGTCCTCACGCCAGACGGTATTGTGATAGGGGGTGGGCACATATCTCTGTCTGACTCCGCGAGTTTCATAGAAGGTCATCGCGTAGCTGCCGTCGGCGTTGGGCTGGAGCGCCAGATAGTTGACCCACAGGTCAGTCAGCTTGCCGACGTTGTTCTTCACCCGCACCTGCGCACGCTTACTCGCCGCATCAATAGCCAGCAGCGTACCGTATGGGTTGGTTTGCGCCGCCGCGTCATCCTGGAAAGTCAGCTGTTGGGTGGTCGGTGCCAGGGTGCTTTTATCGGAGATGACCGTTGGACCAAAGGAGCGCCAGTAATAGTTATAGCGGTGCCACTTGTAGTCGCTCTTCTCCGCCTCGCGCTCAATCACCAGCCCTTCGCGCAGGTTATTCAGCCGATGGGCTTCAATCCTGGTGTCGCCGTCCGCCTCAATAAAGCTCGCGCGGTTTTCAATCAGGTCATCGCTGTGCAGGTGCAAACGATCGCCGCTGTAGAGCAGAGCGCCCTGCTGGTTAGTCAGGCGCTCACTGACCTGCAATGTCAGGCTCTGGGTCGCCGCTATCACCGCAGACGCGCCGTGGTTGTCGATAGCGCGACCGCGCACGGCGATCGCGTCCCCCATCAGCGCCGCGGCGTTGTCCAGGGTATCGACGTTCAGCGTGATGCTGTCCGCTTCAATGCGCCCGCTGTTTTGCAAGGCTCCGGTCGTCAGCTGCAGCATTTTGCCCACCAGGGTGGCGGGATTGGCTATGCTGGCCGCGTTGAGCACCAGATTACCTGGCAGCAGCCAGTCCGCCAGGCTGGTAAAAGCACCGCTCAGGGAGAAGGTCACCGTGCCGTTACTGCTGAGGGTTTCGCCCGCCTGGCGGGTATAGTCCTGCTGCGCGGAGAGCGTCAGCGCCTGCAGCCCCAGCAGGGTGCCGTTCTGGTTATCCAGGGTGCGGGTATTCGCTGTCAGTGCGCCGCCGCTCTCCACGCGCCCGCCCTGGTTAAGCAGCGCCAGCGGCGAGTCGGTCGGTGACCGGTCGGCATTGATGTCGAGATTGCCGTTGGCCAGAATGCGCCCCTGGCGGTTGTCCAGCTGCGTTACCCCCGAGAAGGTCATCTGGCTGCTGCTCTGCAGGCGGCCTGCGGTATTGTCGATATCACGGGCGGTGATGTCGGATCGCGTGGTGCCCAGTATCAGCCCGCCATCGCGGTTGTTCAGGCGCTCGGCCAGCAGGCTGATTGCCGCCTGACTGCTTATCGTGCCCTGACCACTGTTATCGAGCACTCCGGTCTTCAGTGTCAGCCCCTGGGTTGACACTAATTGCCCGCCCTGGTTGTTTATCTGCACGCCCTCAAGCGCGAGCGCGTCGCCGCTGTGCACCTTGCCGTGCTGATTGTTAAGCTGGTCGATACGGTAGACGCCCGCCCCCTGACTGATAAGCGTCCCGCCGTCGTTATGCAGCTGCGCTGAGGTCACCCTGATGCCGCCGCGGCTGCTGAACAGGCCGCGCGCATTTTCGATACCGGCCGCCGACACCAGCTGGTCGCCATTGCTGCGCACGGCACCGCCGCTATTCTCAAGCAAGCCAGCAATGCGCAGCGTCACCTGTTGCTGGCCCTCTATCGTCCCGCCGGCGTTATTCAGGGTTTGTGCATCAAGCTGAAGGGCCTCACCACTTTGCGCTCTCCCATCGCGGTTGTTCAGCGCGCCGCTCAGCGTAAGTCGCTGTTGTTTCTGGCTGAAGAGCAGTCCGCCCTGCGTATTGTCGAGTGCGCGGGCGACGATACTCAGCCCCTCGCCAGCCAGCCACTGACCGCCAGCGTTATTGATGGCACCGGCCTGTTCGCCATCTCTGGCGCCCGCGACAGCAAGCTGCCCCTGCGCCGACACCTTGCCGGCCCGGTTGCCGATCTCCCGCCCAACGCGCAGCACCAGATCCTGAGCCGACTGCAGTACGCCTTTGGCATTACCCAGCCAGTCAGCCGCAAGGCGTGCGGCCTGCAGGCTCTGTACGCTGCCTTCGGTATTGTCAAAACCGCCGCTGATAGCCTGCCAGCCGCCCTGACTGCCCATCCAGCCCTGCGCATTGACGATATCCTGCGCCTGCAGCAGCTGAGACGACTGACTAAAAATCCGCCCCTGGCCGTTATCCAGCTGGCCGGTAAACTGCATATCCAGGCTCTCCAGCGCGTTGATAGCGCCCTGGGCATTTACCAGATCCGCAGCGCGCACCTGGGTGTGCCCACTGCCGGTAAAGGTGCCACCCTGGTTGTTCCAGCCGCCGGACAGGTTCAGGGAGAGCGCCTGCCCAGCGAAGATCATACCGGCGTCGCGGTTGGTCAACTGGCCACCCTGGAGGGATAAGTCACCGCCGCTCTGTAGTGACCCGCCGTCATTGTCGAACAGGCTGGCTGCGCCGCCCTTAATGGCAAGGGTCTGTTGCGCGGTCAGCTTGCCGGTGCCATTGAGGATATTGCCTGCGGCGTCAAGGGTCAGGTTACCGCCGGACTGTAACCGACCGCCGCTGTTATCCAGCGACGCTGCGCTGGCGGTGACCTGGTGGCCGCCCTGAGCGGTGCCGCCCCGGTTGTCCCAGCGCTCATTAGCTTTAACAGAGAGCAGGTTGCCGGCTTCAAGCCAGCCAGCGGCGTTAACCAGCCCGCGCTCTGCCGTCAGGCTCACATCCTCCCTCGCCACCACCTTGCCCTGGGTGTTATCAAGCTGCCCGGTGGTCAGCGTAAGCGACTCGCCGCTGATTTCCCCTTCGTGGTTGTTCAGCGCGCCTTTAGTGGTCAGCGCCAGCCGCTGTCCGCCCAGCAACTTGCCAGCCTCGTTGCGGATCTCTCGCGCTGACACAGTGGCTTGCCCATTGCCCTGCACCGTCCCCTGATGGTTGTTCAGCTCGCCCTCGCTGCTCACCGTCAGCGCCTGACCGGCACCCAGCAGCCCCTGCCTGTTATCCAGCCCCTGACGGGCTTGCAGGTCAAGCCGCCTCTCGCCAGTCACTCTGCCCTGCGTGTTATCCAGCCGCTGCGCCACCAAACGCACATCTCCACCGCTCAGGGTACCGGACGCGTTGTTCAGCTCGCCTCCCGTCTCAAGCGTCAGGCCGTTCCCGGCCAGCAGGTTGCCCCCGGCATTATTCACTGCGCCGTCGGCGTGCAGCCGGAGTGCCGCCTGGGTTTTTATCGTGCCGCTCTGATTATCGAGGCGGTCGGCATCCAGGCGCAGGTCGCCATTGCTGCCCAGCGTGCCGCCGGCATTGTCGAGCACGCCGCCGACCCGCCAGCGTTGCGCGGTGCTGTCAAGCGCGACCAGGCGGCCACGCTGGTTGGTCAGCTGACCGGCCATAAGTGCCAGACTGTGGGCCTCAATAGTGCCGTCGCTGTTATCCAGATGGTGGGTAAGAGTGAAGCGACTCTCGCTCGCCTCAGTCTGGGACCAGACCGCTTGCTGGTTGAGCAGCGTGCTGGCGTCAACCTGCCAGCGCCCCGCCTTGATTTTCGCCTGCTGCGCATCCACATCGCCAGCGGCACTTACGACCAGCTCACCGCTGTCAACGGAGGAGCGGCGCAAGGTAACGCCGCCTTCCCGCGCCTTCAGGGCGGTCTGTTCGGCTGCAACCTGCGCGCCGCTGATATCCACCTGGCGTCCGGTCGCGCTGAGGTTCTTTTTAGCGAGCAGGCTGCCACTGGCGCGGATATCCCCCTGGCTATCAAGCTGCAGGCTGGCATTATGGACCAGGGCGCTGTCGGCATTACTGCCCACCAGCAGGTGGCCGCTGCTCTGGATACCGCGTGCAACCTTCAGCTGCATATTCCCGGCCGCCGCCAGCGTCCCGGACTGCGTTAACCTTCCTGCGCCACTCTGGAGGGTCAGCTGACCGCCGCTGTACACTTTACCGTGCGTCTCAATATCGCCTTTTGCTGTCAGCTGAATATCGCCGCCCGACTGCGTGGCGGCATCTGGCACATCAGCCCGCCAGCTGAGCCTGCCTTCGCTGCTGACGGTCAGGGTTTTGCCTGCCCGAACCTGTCCGCTCAGGTTACGCACGCCGACGCCCGCCTCGGTGCCGATCATACGGATACTGCCGCTGTACATCCCGCCCAGCTGGCCCATATCGATGGCAAACTCAGGCCTGGCACTGTTGTCGTCGGAAAGCGCCGTCGCGCTTTTGCCGTCCGCACTTACGCGGTTACGGCCAGCCACCACCGACACGCCTTCTTTCGCCCAGACGCCGGCGTTGATCTCCACCGCGCGCGCCAGAATGTCGACATACTGGGTATCATGACGGGCATCACCGTTAAGCCCGCCGCCTTCGATGCGCACCACGCCGCGCTCGACCTGATACCCCGCCACGCTGCCGTCGGCGTTCAACTGCGAACGGCCTGTGGTCAGCGTCATGCGCCCGGCGTTGATGGTGCCGCAGCCGTTGCAGACAATCCCGGCAGGGTTAGCCACAATCACCTGCGCCTTGCCGCCGGCCACCTCCATAAATCCGCGCAGCTGGCTGGGGTTGTTGCTGTTAACCTCGTTGAGAATGACGCGTGCCGGTGCGGTATTGGGATTGAGGTTGGGATTCCCCTGGATCATCCCGGCCATCTGGGTCGAGGTCATCACCGCCGAGTTGTTGAGGATGGCGCCTCTGGCGTCAACATCGAACTGCTGATACTGGTTGTGCGAGACGCCAGCCTGGTTGGGGGCGGTGATGTTGACCTGCGGCAGGCCATTCTGAGTAGTGATAACCTCTGGCCGCTGCGCCCGACTGGCAGCACCGTCCGCGACAATTCCGCCTGCCATGACGGGATCGGCGAACATCAACAGCGCAAGTAGCCACACTGACCGACGCACGGTGACCCACAGACGGCCTCCACCTGAGATCCCTGAGCCGATGCGCTGCCCCGGTTCGCTGCAGTAGCTGCGGGCCAGTTCAGAGACCACCCGCAGTTCCCCGTGGGTGCGGCTGAAGATAAGTCGATAGCAATGTTTATTCATAGCAGAGTCCATTCCCGGCCCAGTCTCAACACCATGCTGCATCGGGCCATCATTATTACGTTACCCGGCAACGCGAGGTCGCCACAAAGCCGTGCCCAGGGTCAGATTTCCAGGCTGACGCTAAAGCCCGCGGTCGCACCGGAGGTGTGGAACCCCTCAGGCTTGTATAGCGGTACACCGGCAAACAGGTCATAGCTGAATCGGCCCCACAGCGCGCCGCGCACGCCGAGTGCGCTGCCTGCCAGCTGATGCCCCACCAGATAGCGGGTGCCCGGGCCGTCCACCCGGCCATAGTCGGCGGCCAGGTAGAGTTCGTGCCCGCGAGAAAACAGGTTCCACGCGATTTCATTGCGCCACAGCAGACCTCTTTCACCTGACAGCATCTGTTCGCCGTCGAAGCCGCGCACGGTGTAACGCCCGGCAATAGCCATTCGCTCCTGCGGCGTCAGCGCATTCGGGCTCCACTGGCTGCGCACGCTGCTATAGATCCGCCAGGGCTGCTCGCCCAGGGCAAAGGGAATCGTGATAGCGGCATCACCCAGCAGTATTCCGCTGCGCGCCGAGCCGTTGTGACTGGCTTCTTCCGGCGCACGCAGCGCCCCAAGCGCGCCGGTGCCACGTCGCCAGGCCAGCGACGCATCCAGCGTAGAGCGGCCAAGGTAACTGCGCTGGTTCAGCCCAATTTCCCAGCCGGCGGTTCGCCGCTTTTGCTGGGTCAGCTCGATGTCATTTACGTGATTGGTGGAGTGCCGGCGATAACCGCGCAGGTTGAGCGTGGTCTTGTGCGACTGGTCGCGGTAGAGCAGCCGGGAGAGAGTCAGCTGAATATTGTCGCTCTTGCCGCTGTAGCGCAGCGTCTCGTTGGCGCTGGGGATGTTCTGATGATAGGTGTAGTCGCTGTAGTTGGCCGAGAAGGCCCAGTATCCCACCGGAAAGAAATAGTTCAGCGTATGCGAACGGTTGCCAGACGGCCCGTGCTGAAACAGATCCTTGCCGATGTTGGCGTAGAAGAGATCATTCTGCGCAAAAGGGGCATCGATAGCGAGCGTGGCCGAGCCCAGATAGCGTCCGGTACTTCTGGATCCGCTGTCGTCCAGACCAAGACTGAGCCGCACCGGCCGCCCCTCGTGCCAGTTGACCTGCAGGTCACTGGTGGCTTCCCTGGCGCCGGGTACGATTTTGATGTCGACACTGGCGCTGGGAACTCTTCTGAAGTTCTCCAGCCCCTGCTCGATATCACGCAGGTTAAGAATATCGCCGCGTGAGGATGGAATGGCGTTCCACAGCCGGCCGCGCCAGGAGACCGGTTCCTCAAAGCGGATCTCTCCAATACGGCCAGGCTGCAGCGTCAGCGTCAACACACCTTTGGTCAGGTCCTGCTCCTGCGCCATCACGCGGGTCGTGACGTAGCCTTTGGCCAGTATGGCGTTCTGCACTTTATTGATGGCAAGCACAATGCCCTGCTCCCCCAGGCAGCGGCCTCTGGCATCTGCTGCCGCCTCAAGCGCCCACTGAAAGCGATCGGCCGACTCGCCAGCCAGGGTGAACCGGTTGATAGTAAAGCAAGGGGACTCATCAGCCGGATAATCCGGCAGCATAACCTCAGGACGGGTAAGCCGCGTATCGGCCTGCGGCCTGTTCTGCTCAAGCAGGGCGCGCTCGCGCTCCTGCTGACGCTGCTGCTCCAGAGCATCAATAGCTGAAGCTGCCTGCTGCGGGGAACTTGCCTGCGCCGGTGCAGCATCAGCCCCGACTGAAATAAACAGCCCTCCCGTAAATAAAAGAGTTAACGCCCTGCGCAATAGCGCTCCCTGGCACTTTATCATTATTAACTTTCCCTGGTGTAGAGCACGACTGATTAACAGGGCGCGCAATAAGGTCGATACACTGCCTGATTAAAAAACCAATAAGTGAGTGGCGATTATTATAATTTTTCATCTCTGCAAACATCAATAAGGCAATATAAGGCTCAGCGTAAAAATAGAACAATACACCTAAAAGCATTAGAAACCCATTTCACAATGCAAAGCAGCGTCGTCACACCAGGTAAATCATCTATTAAAGAGTAATATAACAGGTGAATATACACCCTAATCCTGACTTTTAAATAACGGCGAAAATTAGAGTAACTAAAATAAAAACCAGGCAAATAATAATCACACAAACTATTCCAGAGGCATATACCCAGCCAGACCACATAGAATAAAATCATTAATTTACATAGGGTTAATCAAAAAATGACAGCAATCGCAGCCAGAACCCCCCCCTTCACATTACCAGCAAAAAAGTGGATTCGCTCCCTGACGGCATGCAAAAAACACCCCCATAACTCTTAAATAATATTGATAAGATATTTTATTTCAGGCTCCCTGCTGGCAGGGAAGAGGCTGGCACCCCCCTTCTCTTGCAGCATTTTATTTATGCAAAATATAAAGCAGCACCTGCACTCCCATCACTGCAATTACAAATCTGACTTTTCCGCAGCTATAAATCCCAGCGGATGCCGCATATCTTCTGGAAATAACCTCCACGGAAAAATACAACGCTGCCTTATTATTTAGCCACCTCGATTCAAAATAATCTTAGCCGGATATAACCTTTATCCATCGCACCCGCATCGGGTCGCTCAATAAGCCATCATCCCTGCTGGGCAAAAGAATGTTCGCTACCCGATGCCCGGCACGACGCAGCCTGTGCCAGATCTGCTCTCGCGTGCTCCGATCGCCAGCCTCTGTCTGACAGGCAAAGCACGGCTTAACGCTGCAGGCTTTCAGGGAGGCAGATGGTCGGGATAGGAAGGATTGATCATGGATTGCGGCTAAACCGGGTTGCTAACAGAGGAGAAGCGAGGGGGTCAGAAACTACAGGATATGAGGTTTTTTGATTCGGGAAGCGCTGGGGAGAGTGTGAACTGGTGCCGGAAACAGGAGTCGAACCTGCGACCTTCGCATTACGAATGCGCTGCTCTACCAACTGAGCTACACCGGCATAGAGGCGAGAACTACGGGGCATTAAGTTAGAAAAAAGCGTCACTTCCGTCAAGAGCCGCAGCGCGCGGATGCTGCTTTTCTCGTCATCTGGCAAGGAAAAGAGCACGCTCCTCTCCTTCCCGCACGTTTCAGACGCCAGAAACAAAAAAGGCGAGGCCGTAGCCTCGCCAAAACGTGCCGCTCATCAATCGTAATAAGGAACCTTGCGGTCGGTACCATTGATATTGATCAGCACAAAGCCCGAAGGCGTGGTTTTATTTGTCGGCGTACCCGCGGTCGTCGCGAGCGTGACTACGCCTTTCTCGTTGGCGCCGATACCCGCCACTCCATTGTGCAGGCCAAAGCGCGCTGCCGGCTTCAGCGTCCCCATTTTGGTGGTATCCGTTACTACCGACATATCCGACTGGAACAGAGAACATGAACCGGTATCGAAACGCGTCGGGCCGGTACATTTCAGGTTGAACATGGTGTCCCCACTGTTCGCGGCCAGCTTTACCCAGACCACCGCGTAGGTGGTACCCACACGGCTGTAGCGGATATCCAGCACGGCCGGCTGCCCCATATGGTGGGCATCGGCCCAGACGGTTTCCAGCCGCTGCAGGTTAATCCAGGTTTTACCGGTCCCCACCATATTCACCGGCGAGGCGGCGGTGGTAGATGGCGAGGTGGCGTCGCCTTTGCCGATCATCTCGATCACCCACTGCTGGTTGGCGTTGGGGAAGAAGAACTGACCGAGGCGATACCAGTTATCGGTGCTGGTATTGTTGGTCACCTTATAACCGCTGAAGTAGCCTACCCGCAGCGAGCCAGTCATAAAGGTGCCGTGGTTTTCATCACGGCGATAACCATACTCGAAGGTAGAGAGCCAGCGGCCGCTGGCGGCGTCCTGAGAGATTCTCGCGCCCGACTGCAGGCCGATCTGACGCATCACCACGCGCGCATTGTTCAGATTGAACGGGTTGCCGCAATCCTCAATGTTCAGCGTATCGATGGTCCAGCCGCCGTCGGAGAGATCCCCCGGGTTGCGCGTATGCTCAATCCAGACGTTGCGCATAATCCCCTGGGTAACGCGCGGCATATAGAGCGTGGCGTCGCCGTAGCCGGTCTGGAAGTTGGCGTTGCTCAGCTCGATCGCCGTCGAGTGGTCCCAGACGCCGCGCGGTGAGTTTGACCAGCCTACATCGAACACGCGCGAATAGGTGTAGAGGGTATAGATCTGGTCGAACTTACTGTCGAGCGTATCCAGCAGCTTGAACACCGTGCCGCCGGTGTTCTGCGCGCGGAAGCAGTGAATATTCACCGTCTCCCCTTCGATACAGGTGTTCTCGAAGAACGGCTGCTTGTTGCTCACCAGATCGGCGGTGATGGTGCCGGTATTGGCGACGGTATCGGCGCTGGCCTGACCGTTCCACGCCATACCGGTAATCACCGTGCGGCGCGCTTTTACCTTGAACACCGGCGCATCGCTCTTGTCGGAGATAATGGTGGTGCGCGGCAGCGAGCCCAGCGGCGAATCGTCGCCGAGCAGACCAAAGAAGGTCGCGTCGGTGGCGCTGAGGTCGATCGGCTTGATCAGGAACTTACCGCCAGGGAAACGCACGGGCAGCGCAACGCAGTTGGCGTTCCAGGTTTTAGTCCAGTTGTACATGCGCATAAAGGCTTCGGTGTCGTCGGCGTAGCCGTCCCCTTTCGCGCCGAAGTGCAGCACGTTCAGTTCTGCGGGATCGTTGATGGTGCGCTTCCAGTAGAAACCGTCACCTACCGCAATGGTGCCGCCGTCATCTTTCAGCGTGGTGGTGCCGATAAAGCCGACGAAATCGCCGCCGCCGCGGAAGGTGGAATCCTTGTCGTAGTAACGGTTCAGGCTGGCGACCTGGCCTGCTGCTGCGGGTTTGGTGGTACGCAGTTCGGCAAATGAGTTCACTTCAATCATGGCATCCTCCTCAGGATTTTAGGTACTAAAGCATCAGATAAATCAGGGTTTGGCCGAATGGCCGCAAAGCTGATCCCACATGTCGTTGTGGGTATTGATGGCGCGAACGGTGCGAACGTCCATGCGTTGCGCATCGTCGCCGTGGGTATAAATCGGGGAAAACAGCACGCAGGCCGAATCGGTGACGGCCACGGGCTCAGGGTTTGTTGTATTTCGACTGCTGCAGCTTGTCGCGAGCAGCAGCGTCATCAAGATTGTTGTTCTCGGTGGTAACACGGGTCGCCTCCTCGCGATGCTGTTGCTGCTGTTGCGCCACGGCGGCGGTTTGCGCCGCCTCTTTCTGCGCGCTCTTCGTATCGGCCTCGGCCTGCTGCTGTACCTTGCCGATCTTCTTGCCGCCGAAATAGCTGGCGCCCAGCGCGGCGATAAGCGCGCCGATGACGGCGAGCCAGTGCCAGCCGCCGCTGAGCAGTGCAGTAAATAAACTCATGGTTTTTTCGCCTCCAGCAGCTCCTTCTGTCGCACCAGATTCTTCTGTCGCACAAACTGCGCGATTACGCCCATTGCCACCATAAAGGCGCCAATCAGGCCGAGGTAGTTGTGGGGAAGAATGGATTTGACGTCTTCCGGCAGGGCGTTCCAGGCGTCCAGCGAGGCAGAGGGAAAGGATTGCACCCAGGCGCTGAGCATCGAACCCAGCGACGCCAGCCAGACCGACCAGGTTTTAAACAGCAGGCGCGCATGCGCCACAAACTCCAGCGTGGTAAAGCGCTGCATAATCAGCAGCACGATAACCACCATCAGCACGGCGATAATAAAAAAGAGCCATCTCATAGCAGCCCCCTGTAGACGTCATAGGTGCCGCTGCGCATCACTTCGGCATGACGACGGGCGCGCCCCGGCGTCTGACGCGCCCACAGGCTGTTGAGCATGGCGTTGGCCGCGCTGTCGTAATCCTCGGCCGCCACGGCGGTCAGCATATTTTTAAACAGCGAGAGCCCATCGACGCCGAGCTGATACGCCATGCTGTAGAGCACGTCGCTGCGCGCGTCGTTGCACTTCGCCAGCGCCTGCTGCAGCAGCGGCAGGCTCTGCATCTGCTGAGCTTTGCCTTCGATAATGCACTTCTTCCAGACGTCACCGACCTGGCGCGGCACGCGAAACACGTAGTTATTGAGCGACGCACCTTTTGGGCCGATACGAATGCCGCCCGCCACGGTGGGGAATCCCTGCGTGTCGAGATAAGGCGCTTCAACGTAGCCCTCTTCAAAGTTGAGAATCTCAATAATCTGGGTCATAGCCATTCCTCTTTTGCGGGCACGGGAACAGGTTCCCAATGCGACAGCGACAGTTAAATCACACTGATCAGTGCCAGAGATAACACCAGCAAAACCGCAGGTGAAACCAGCAGCGGGTCTAAACAGTGGGTTGAGAATTCCCGTCCAGACAAAACGGGAGAAAAGATGAGATACAGCGGTAAAGGCAGTTACAGAGCAGGTTCAGCGCACGGCGTAGAGGTGCACATGCGGCAGACAGCAGTTATCGAAACTGGCGTTTTCGGCGCGGTTAACAGGCCCAGGGGCAATGGCCCGCTCAACGCGCGAGGTCACCGGACGCTGAACGATGCGTTCGGCGCGGCGTAACGGGGGATTTTCGGGTTCGCAGCCCAGCGCCTGATCGATGCTGAGCTTGAGTCGACTGAGCGGCTGGCGCCGCCGATGCCTGCGGGTGCGGGCATTACCTACAAAGACGCTTTTGCCATAGTGTATTATCGCCATAACTCCTCCTGTGAATGAGTCTTTGGCGATGGGGTGGCAGGCGCGGGTTTTCGGCAAGCCGAACCGTCCCGGATACCGCGTTTTCCGCTCACAGCGCAATGCCCCGGCTGTAATAACAGCCAGGCTAAGCGCGAGTAGGGAGAAAAAGGCGGCATCTGACGACGCTGCATGTGCGCATCCACCCCATCCCAAAGTTCACTGACTTTGGATGGTTTGATTCGCGCTTGTGCAGCGCCTCGATTGTTTAAGAGCGGCTCACTCCGTGAGAGAAGGGCTTCGTTGGTCCACGCTCAAATTATTAACCTGTTCTTATGCTTTATCAAACACCAACAGTTAATTTTTTATTTACTGTCGGTTAAATTTTTGAATTTTGCTGAATTATTTTTTTTCAGCAGGTTGCAGCTGAACACATTTCGCCCAGAGGTTAACCCAGTAGCTGATAGTGCCGCGCCTGGCTCAGGATGACCTTTGCCATCACCTGCATACTGTCGACCTCCTCCCGATTAAGATACCAGGTTTCATAACGCTTATTATCTGAAATAACAGCGATTTTTTTGTGCTGCAGCTGCAGACGCTTGAGATAAAGCTGGTTATCAAGGGTAAAGATATAGATGCCGTCGCCGTCGAAAAACTTCACGCTGATATCCACGAACAGCTGATCGCGCGGCGCAAAGGTCTCTACCATCGAATCGCTGTTGATGGCGATCAGGCGAATATTCTCTGCCGGACGGCCGTTGAAAAGCACGCGCGCCTCATCCACGCCATATTCAATGGCGTGGATAGTCTCGACGAACTCATCGCGCGCGTGCAGCCCAGAGGCTGACTTTTGCCCGATATCAAGGCTTTCGATGCGAAAGACATTGCGCTGCGCCTTCAGACTATCGAGCGAAAGCGACTCGGCGGGCTTTTCCATTCCGTACTGCAGCCACTCAACCCGTACGCCCAGCAGTCGGCTTAGCGCCAGCAAATTATTATCATCCGGCACGGACTGCGCGTTGAACCACTTCCATACGCCCGGCGTGGATATTTTGCACCCCTGCTGCTGTAACGCTTTAGCAACCTGTTTATTACGTCCATGTCCGACAATTCCCGCACTTTCGCACGCGGCAATCAGCCTGGCAGTAAAAGCTTGTCTCGTACTCTCTTTTTTAACCATTAGTTAATAATCTGCCATAGAGGAGATACTGGATGTTATTTTCATTATTGCTACCAGTTCATTTTATATTACCGTCCGTTTGCTACCCAATTGCTTTTGTAAAGCAGCGCTAATTATCATTATCCTCCTCAGGCTCTGGGCAACCACTCTCAATCGCGCTGCGCCCTGTTGCGGCGCGGCTTTCAGGAATGTTCTGCAGAAAAACGGGCAAAAAACAGACAGCCGCTTTGCAGAAAAAAAAGTCGCGTCAGGAGACGTCGAAAGTCGCACCGAAAAACTCCAAAATTAACTGGATCGAAAAACAGGGGTCAAAAAAAAAGGCGCCCGTTCTGGACACCCTTTTTGTTAAATAAAGTCGCAATCAGGGGCGCAGCGTATCGTCGCCCCACGCGACCCATTTATAGGTCGTTAGCGCCTCCAGCCCCATCGGGCCGCGCGCATGCAGCTTCTGGGTACTCACCGCCACTTCCGCGCCGAGACCGAACTGGCCGCCGTCGGTGAAACGCGTGCTGGCGTTAACGTACACCGCCGACGAGTCGACCTGTTTCACAAAGCGGCTGGCGTTCTGCGTGCTGCGCGTCAGGATGGCGTCAGAATGCTGGGTGCCGTGGGTGCGGATATGCTCGATCGCCGCATCCATGTCATCCACCAGCTTCACGTTAAGATCGAGCGACAGCCATTCATCATCGTAGTCGCCCGGTGCAATCGGCGTGACGCTGGCCGGGCCGTCCTGCAGCCGCGCCAGCAGGTTTTCGTCGGCGTGTAGCGGGATCCCCTCCTGCGCCATACGTGCCACAAACGCCGGCAGAAAACGGTCGGCGGCGTCGCGGTGGATCAGCAGGGTTTCCAGCGAGTTGCAGGCGCTGGGCCGCTGCTTTTTCGCGTTGACGATCACCTCCAGCGCCGGCGCGATTTCCATAGTGTCATCGAGATAGATATGGCAGACGCCGATGCCGCCGGTGATCACCGGAATGGTCGAGTTTTCGCGGCACAGCTTGTGCAGGCCCGCGCCGCCGCGCGGGATCAGCATATCGACGTAGCGATCGAGCTTCAGCAGCTGATTGACCAGTTCGCGATCGGGATTCTCAATCGCCTGCACCGCCGCCGCTGGCAGGCCGTGCTGCTGCAGCGCGTTCTGGATCACGCGAACGGTGGCGGCGTTGGTGCGCCACGTCTCTTTGCCGCCGCGCAGAATCGACGCGTTGCCGGTTTTCAGGCAGAGGCTGGCGACATCGACCGTAACGTTGGGGCGCGCTTCATAGATCACCCCCACCACGCCGAGCGGAACGCGGCGACGTTCGATGCGCAGCCCGCTGTCGAGCTGGCCGCCGTCGATCAGCTGGCCGACCGGATCGGCGAGCTGGCATACCTTGCGCACGTCGTCGGCGATAGCGCTCAGCCGCTGCGGATTGAGCGTCAGGCGATCGAGCAGCGCGGCGCTCATACCGTTAGCGCGCGCATCGGCGAGATCCTGCTCGTTGGCCGCCAGAATCGCCTCGCGCTCCGCGTCGAGACGATCGGCGATGGCAAGCAGCACCTGGTTTTTTTCAGCGGTCGACAGATCGGCCAGCTTATATGCGGCGGCGCGCGCCGCTTTTCCCATTTCTTCAAGCATTTGACCGCTCCTTAACTGACGATCATGTCGTCGCGATGCACGGCCACCGGACCGTATTCGTAGCCGAGGATCTCCCCGATCTGCTGGCTGTGATGGCCAGCGATGATGCGCAGCGCATCGCTGTTGTAGCGCGAAACGCCGTGCGCGATATCGCGGCCCTCAAGGCTGCGAATGCGGATCACCTCGCCGCGCGAAAAGTTGCCGCGCACGTCGCGGATGCCTTTCGGCAGCAGCGAGCTGCCACGTTCCAGCATCGCCGCCAGCGCACCGTCATCCACGGTGATCTCCCCGGCCGGGGGCGCGCCGAAAATCCAGCGCTTGCGGTTCTCCAGCGGCGTCTGCATAGCGTGAAAGCGCGTACCGACCGGATTGCTGGCGATAACGTCGGCGATGACGCCGGGACGGCTGCCTGCGGCAATAATGGTGTCGATACCGGCGCGACAGGCGACGTCCGCCGCCTGCAGCTTGGTGGACATGCCGCCGGTGCCCAGACCGGAGACGCTGTCGCCCGCCAGCGCGCGCAGCGCGTCGTCGATTTCATGCACGTCGGCGATCAGCTCCGCCTGCGGATTGCTGCGCGGGTCGGCCGTATAGAGCCCCTGCTGATCGGTGAGCAGCAGCAGCTTGTCGGCACCGCCCAGCATCGCCGCCAGCGCCGACAGGTTATCGTTGTCGCCGACTTTGATCTCCGCCGTGGCCACCGCGTCGTTTTCGTTGATCACCGGCACGATATGGTTATCCAGCAGCGCGCGCAGGGTGTCGCGGGCGTTAAGGAAGCGCTCGCGATCTTCCATGTCTGCGCGGGTCAGCAGCATCTGGCCGATATGGATACCGTAGATGGAGAAGAGCTGCTCCCACAGCTGGATTAAACGGCTCTGCCCCACCGCAGCCAGCAGCTGCTTTGAGGCGATGGTAGGCGGCAATTCCGGGTAGCCCAGGTGTTCGCGTCCGGCGGCCATCGCGCCAGAGGTAACGATCACGATGCGATGGCCGGCCGCGTGCTGCTGCGCGCACTGACGAACCAGCTCCACCATATGCGCCCGATTCAACCGGCGCGAACCGCCGGTAAGGACGCTGGTCCCTAATTTGACCACCAGGGTCTGACTGCCGCTCATATTTCCTGCCGTTTCAGTAAAAAAAGAAAAAATTTCTGCGAAGGAACTTTTTATCAGGAGTCAGATGCGAAGCCAACTCTCAGCCGGGGAAAAGCACGAAAAACCCGAGACAGTCGGGTAGACCAAAAGTTCGCATATCACAAGAAACCATAAAAAATGTCATGAAACCTTCATATCCAGGCGGTAAAACGTCCCCTGTTTTATAAGCCCTTTTCAGGCGCATAACATATTTTACTCATCGGGATTGATAGCAAATGAAGAAAAGTATACTGGCACTGGTCGTCTCTGCTCTGGCGCTGACCTCTGTTGCTCACGCGGCGGAAGTGTATAACAAAGACGGCAATAAGCTGGACTTCTACGGCAAAGTAAAAGCGATGCACTATCTGAGCGACGCGGACAGCCTGGACGGGGATAAGTCCTATGTCCGTATCGGCTTCAAAGGCCAGACCCAGATCAACGACCTGATGACCGGTTACGGCCAGTGGGAATATCAGTATAACGTCAACAACTCCGAAGGCTCTGACGCCAACAGCGGCAATAAAACCCGTCTGGGCTTTGCCGGTCTGAAGTTTGGTCAGTATGGCTCTTTCGACTACGGCCGCAACTACGGCGTGCTTTACGATGTGGAAGCCTGGACCGACGTCTTCCCGGAATTCGGCGGCGACGGCACCGCGCGTTCAGATAACTATATGACGCAGCGCGCCACCGGCGTAGCCACCTATCGTAACAACAACTTCTTTGGCCTGGTTGACGGCCTGCGCTTTGCGCTGCAGTACCAGGGCCGCAACGATGCCAACGGCGCCAACGCGCGCAGCGATATCAACCGTCAGAACGGCGACGGCTACGGCGCCTCGCTGGGCTACACCCTCGGCGACACCGGGGTGAGCCTGATGTCGGCGATCACCTCTTCCGACCGCACCAACCAGCAGCAGGCGCGCGTTTACGGTCAGGGCGACCGCGCAGAGTCCTGGGGCGCTGGCGTGAAGTATGACGCCAACAGCGTCTACCTGGCGGCGATCTATACCGAAACGCGCAATATGACGCCGTTCAGCGGCATTGACCGCGCAACGGGCCTGAGCGCGGCTGGCGCGGCGAACAAAGCGCAGAACATCGAGCTGGTGGCGCAGTATCAGTTTGATTTCGGCCTGCGTCCGTCACTGGGCTACGTCCAGACCAAAGGCAAAGATATCGAAAACGGTATCGGCGATGCGGATCTGGTGAAATATATCGACGTGGGCGCCACCTACTACTTCAACAAAAACATGTCAGCGTTTGTGGATTACAAAATCAACCAGCTGGACGACGACAACCGTCTGAGCCTGAACAACGACGACGTGGTTGCGCTGGGTATGACCTACCAGTTCTAAAAAATCTGACGCCGCCGCGACGCGCGACGGCGACAGTGTTTCTCCCTCAATGTGTCTGATAAACAAGGGCCGCCTCATCAGCGGCCCTTTCTTCATACTGCTCCATGGTTAAGAAGCGGATGGCATGGGCGGAAGAGCAAAGCGTCCCGCGCCAGGGATGGCGCGGGCCGAGCGCGCAGGGATGCCTTGAGCGACTTTGCGATCGGCCCATGCCATCCGCTTTTGCACCTGCCGAAAAGGGGCCTCCTCATGGTGGCCCCTTTTCTTTCTACTCAGAACGTCCAGCGCACCCCGGCGTTATAGCGCCAGCCCTTCGCGCCGTTGCCGTCGATCTCCTTGCGGTAGTCCGCCTCGGCGTAGAGCGAGAGGTCGTTGCGGAAGCGCGTGGTGGTGCCGACGCCAACGTCCCACATCTGCCCGAACCTGCCGCTGGTGAAATCCTGACCGATATCGCTCCCTGCCGCGCCAACCTTCACCTTCGCGCCGCCGCCCCAGCCGTGGGAATAGTTGGCGCGCAGATAAGGCGTGTATTCGCGCTGCGCGTCATCCTGCCAGGTGCGATCCAGCCGCGCGCCGAGACGGCCGATGGTCTGGTCGTCGTCGTCAAACGCCACCTTAACGCCATCCTTATCGGTGGCGTCATCGAACTTCAGACGCATCCAGGTCAGCTGCGCCTGCGGCTCGAGACGCAGCCCGTTCGCGAAAACAAAGGGATAGCCCGACTCCAGCGAGGCGCTCCAGCCGTCGGCCTTCAGCTTCGCCACCTCTTTTTGCCGCGCGATATCGGTGTCGCCGCGGTGCCAGCTCCAGCTCAGCGCGCCGTCAAGATAGAAGCCGCTGTCGCGCTGCCAGGTGCCGTAGAACGAGACGCTGTCGCTGTCGAAGCTGGTTGAACTGTAGCCGTCGGCCGCGTGCGGACGAATGCGCGTATTACCGCGCGTATAGGCCATGCCGCCGCGCAGGCTGTCGCTCGCGCCGTCCAGCTGCAGCAGGTTGCCGCCGAGCTGCACCGCGCTGTAGTCGATATCGGCATCAAAGCCGTAGTCGCTCAGGCCGCGGTTGCTCTGCCAGCTGAGGTTAGAGCCGAGGTAGCGCAGAAACAGCTCGCCGCCCGTTCCGCTGCGCTGACCGTCGCGCAGCTCGCCGAGACGCTTGTGCAGATCGTCGGTGAGCGCCTGGGTGTAGTAGGCCAGACCGACCGGCGCCGAGAGATATGCGGGCACCTGCGGCGCGAGCGCCGGGCGGGCGGCGCGCGATGCGGTGCTGCCCGCCTGCGGCTGGCACAGCGAGCCATCTTCGCACACATAGCGGTTAGCGAGCCGGTAATCCCAGCCCGCCCCACCGTTCGCAGGCGCGAAAGCGTAAAGCCCGTACTGCCAGGGCCCGGCGGCCAGATAGCCGCCCTGCAGCGCGAAGCTGTCGGCGCTGGCGCTGCCGGAAACCTGCGCCAGCGAAACCCCTTCGCGGCCGTCTATCGCCCCGTCGCCGTTGGCGTCGCTCTGCGTCGCGGCGCTGCCGGCGAGAATACGATCGTCAATCAGCGTGGTGCCGGTGACGTCGCCGTTTACCCGCAGCGCGTCGCTCTGGCCGCCTGCGCCGTTAAGCCGCGTCGCCAGCCTCAGCGTGCCGCCGAGCGACGCCAGCGTGCCGTCTAGGGTCAGCAGATTGCTGGCCGCGCCGCCGTTGCTCAGATCCAGCGTACCGGCGTTGTTTACCACCAGTGAGTCGTCGGTAGCGCCCGCCAGCAGCGGGTTGACGCCATTGCCGGCAAACAGCGTGGAGTCGCGGTCGATATTAATGGTGCTGTGCGCCAGCTTCAGGTTATCGGTGAGCGTCCACTGCGTATGGATAAAGTTGATCGTGCTCCAGCCCGCGCCGAGGTTGACCCCTCTGCTGAGATCGTCGCGGCTAAAGGAGCCGCCGCCAGCCTCAATGTTGCTGAAGCTGAGCGTGCTGCCGACGCCGCCCGCGGTGGTGATATGGCGGGTATTCGCCAGGCTGACGTTCTCAATCAGCGCCTGGTTGTTTTCACCGCTGCCCATCGTCAGGCTGCCGTTCAGGGTGCCGCCGGTGACGGCAAGCGTATCGCTGCCGTTGCCGGTATTGACCTCGCCGGTTACGCTACCGCCGATAAAGGCGAGCTGGTCATTGGTCGCGCCGCCCGCCACGATCGGCGTCTCCGGGTATTCCGCGCTGATATCGCCCTGGTTGATAAACACCGTCTGGCCGCCGCGCAGATCGATCACCGGCGCGACGCGACTGTAGGAGACGATGGTGCCGCGGTTTATCACCTCGCTGGCGCTGCGGGTGACAATCGCCGATCCGCCCGCTTCGCTGCCCACGGCGATAAAGCCGTCGGCGAAGACGCGGCCGGTGGTACTGGCGCGAATGCCGTCACCGCTGCCGTTAACGATAATGGCGTAGCCTGGCGGCACCACCAGATCGTTAGCGGTGGCGGAGCCATCCTCGTTCTGAAACAGATAGCCGACGCCGCTGCCCTGCACGTCAATCGTCGCCTTGCCGCCGTAGTCGAACGACGTGGCGGAGCGGATGCCCGCGCCGTCAGTGGGAATAAGGTAGGCGTTATCCAGCGCAATATTCGCGGTTTCGGCGCGGTTGTTGATGGCGCTGCCGCCGCCTTCGGCGCTGAGGATAATTTCGCTCGCCTGCAATCCCGCCGCGCCGCGATCCAGCAATACCGCGTCCGCCCCCCCTTTGACCCAGATACCGCTGCGGAACAGCTGGTCGCCCTCAATGTTGAGCGTCGCCTTTTCTCCCACGCGCGCGCCGGCAATGCCGCCGTCTACCTGCACCGTGCCGTTGAAGGGCTGATAGAGGCCCGCTCCTTCGCTGGCGTCAACCCCAATGCCAGACGCGACATGGATCCAGAGGTTATTGATCAGGCGGCCGCCGTCCAGCAGCCGCGCGCCGGTGCTGTTCTCGCCGTCGAGGATAATGGTGCCGTTGTTCATCACCGTCGCGCCGCCGGACGCCTGCAGCGCGGTAACGTTTTTGCCGCTGCCGATGATGTTGCGGTTGCTGAACACCGCGCCGTCGCCGTTTTCGCTGATTGCGCCGATGGTCTCGTCGCCGTTCAGCCACACGTCGCCCAGATCGCCATAGGCGCCGCCGGAAGCGCGCAGCGCCACCGCCCCCTTGCCGTTAACGAAGTAGGTTTCATTGTCATAGAGCGTCGCGCTGCCGGACATTTTCACCCCGGTGGTGTTGGCGCCGCTCAGGGTGATCTCGCCTTGCCGCTGCAGCGACAGGATCGCGCCGTCGCCCAGCTGATAGAGCGTTGAGCCGTCGGTAGAGACATCCTGATTACTGCCGTACGCGTAGATAGTGCCGCCGCCCTCCACCACCCGGTAAGCGGTCTGGTTGGGATCGTGAAACACCACCCTGCTCTGCTGGCCGAGCACCAGCGCGCCGCCGTAGAGCGCTTCGCCCGCCAGCACGTTGCCGCCATAGAGGTTGATAACGCCGTCTTGCTCGATGCGCGCCGCGTCGCCCGTGGCGTATAAGCCGGTAGTGGGGAAAAAGCCGTCCGCGCTGCCTGCCGTCACGTTCAGCGTGCCGCTGCTGGTGATGGTGCTGCTTTTCGGGTCGGCAAAGGCGTAGCCCGCTGCGAACAGCGCGACCGCGCCGTCGCTGACGCTGATATTACCGCTGCTGGAGGCCTGACCGCCGACCAGCGCCTGAATGCCGTAGCTCTGCTCGCCGCGCAGGTTGATATCGCCAGTATTGGTCAGCGTGCCGCCGTACTGGGCGATTAAACCGATCTGCTGATTGCTCTGGCCATTGATATTGGCATGGTTAACCAGCGTCGAGGCGAAAGGCCGATCGAAGCTGTTGGTGATGTAGCGCGTCAGGTTGTAGTAGTTGCCGTCGACCACCGCCGCCGTCGCGCCGCCGACGTTGAGGTTAAGCTGCGTCGCCGCGTCAATGGTGCCCTGCGCACCGCCCTCGATGCGCAGCCCGGTGGAGGTGTTGCCGATGTTGAAGGTCGCGCCGTGGGTGTTAACCACCGAGCCTTCGCCCACCGCTTCGATGCCGGTGGAGAAAGCCGCGCCCGGCGAGATGGTCAGGCCCGCGCCGTCAAAGTCCGCGCCGTCCTGATAGCGAAAAATCGTGGCGTACCAGTCGTCAGATCCGGTGGCGTAGTTGCCTGCCTGCGGCAGATTGATTCTGGCATTCGGCCCGATGGCGAGGAAGCCCATCTGATACTCCCCGCTGCCGCCGAGCTGCGGCACCGCTGCCTCGGTTAAATCGACCGTGGCGTCTCCCTCGGCGCGAATGCCGACCGCGCCATTGCCCTGCAGCACAATGGGGCCGCTCAGCGTGGCGGACGCCTTACCGCTCCCCTGTCCGTTAAGCCACACCGCTGTGTTAAAGCTGCCGTTCAGGGTATCGGCGCGGCCGGTGACGTTGATCGCCCCGCTGGAAAAGGCGCTGGCGCGCTGGCCGTCGTGGGCGATGACTTTAATGCCAGTGCCGCCGTCGCCGTTAAGGTTGATGGTGCCGTTGTTGCCCACCAGCCCGCCGCTGCCGGAATCTATCGCCAGCAGGCCGACGGTTTCCGCCGGGCGAAACTGCGCGCGGCCGTTGAGATCGATGGTGCCGTTGTTCAGCGCGACCGCGTCCGGGCCGTTCTCGACGCGCATGGCAGCAGCGTTCTGCACCTTGCTGCCGAGCACAATGCGCCCGTCGTTGATCGCGGTGGCGTTAAACTGCTGCGCAATGGCGCTGACGCCGCCGCTCTGGTTAATCGCCACCTCCTCCACGACGTCGCTTTTCGCGTTCTGCGGCGCGCGGCCGACGTAGATCACGCCGCTCGCGGTGTTAATAAAGCTGGCGCCGCTGGTGTCGAGCAAGACGCCCGCGCTGCTGTGGCTGCCGCTCGACTCCGCTACGCCGAGGTTAATCGCGCCGTTGTTGATCCCCTGGGCGTCACTTAGCCGCAGCGCATTGCCCGGTTGCGTGGTGGCGTAATTAAGCACGCCGTTATTGACGAAACGGCTGCCGCCGGTCGCCAGCACCGCGTTGCCGCTGTAGCCGAGCGTCGCCGCATCCACGCCGCTGCCGTCTGCGTTGTTAAAGAACCCGCCGTTAATTACCCCGTTATTGATGCCGGTGCTGCCCGCCAGCCGCAGCGCGCTGTTCTCATGGGCCGCCGATCCGCTGGCGGCCAGCTTGCCGTCGATGGTGGCCTTTGCGCCGTTGGTGGCGCGTACCGCGCCGCCGTCCGCATCGACTACCTCCAGCGTCGCCCCCTTCTGCACCGAGACGCTGGCGCCAGGGCCGTCGGCGCTCAGCACCGAGCGCTCACCCACCGGCAGCGTCACCTCGTCGTTGTACTCATCAGCGTCGATCACATAGGCGATGGGCGCGCCGTAGAGCGTCAGCGCCTTATTGAATTCGCCATTGTAGCTGCCCGCGCTGAGGTTGCCGCTCTGCAGCTGCTCAATCAGCCAGTCGTTGTACTGGCGCAGATCGTTGAGGCTGGCGACGTTAAACTCGCGGCTGTTGCCGTCCAGCGTGGTGACGCTGAAGGGGCCGCTGTAGTGGGCGACGTTATCCACCCACCAGGCCAGATTGTAGGTGTATTCGGTATAGGATCCGGTAAAGGCGATGCGGTTGGCCGACTGCCAGTTCATCGCGCCGCTGCCGCTGGCGGTAAAGAGCTGGCTCTGCTTCGCCGCCATGCTCCAGCCGTTGGTGGCGGCGGTGGTCGCCGCGCCCTCAACGCCGATATCGACGTTAATGGTGCCGTTGCTCACCTGCGCCACGCGGGCATCAATATATTGCTGTCCGTTAACGTTGTAGTAATTGGGCAGTTCGCTGGCGGGCGTCACCGGAGCGAGCGCGCTAATACTGGCCGAATTAAATACCTGAAGCGGATGATTACCGCCGTTGATATCGGGCACGCTAATAACATAATCTTGCGCGCCGAACGTCAGGCGATCCGCGCCGATGACGTTGTCATCGGAAATAATTCTGCCGCCTGATAAGAGTTCGCCCACGGTAATGGGACGGCCGCCATCTTCGCCCGGCTGAAAGCGTTGAATACCGCTCAGGGTTTGCGTCGATCCATTACAGACGCAAAAGACGCCTGCCTTATTGTCATTTACCAGCGGGGAAAAAGGTTTTAACGTAGCGGCCTGACTACTGGTAATGGGAAAAAGCAGCCCGGGCGCAGCCGCCAGGCTTAATAACAGCGGATTTAATTTAAACAAAGGGTTTTCCTCCAGAGAGACAGCACAGGACCACCCGGACTTTTAGCTGTCCGGGTTGGCATTCTTTTTTTTGCCGATAACAAACGGAGAAAAGCCGCGACGGGGGCGGTCGCGCTGGCTGGTATCACACCATTTCATCAGGAAAAGGTCTACAAAGCGTCAGTGCGATTCGCCTCAATAAAATGAGAATAAGAATAATGCCGTGCCGCACTCTGATTTATCTGGCCCGGTTATTTCAGCTGGCGGCGTTGATTACTCAGCCTTTATAAAGCGGGTTTAGTTAATATCCATAATCAAATAAGCAGCGCAGCTGTTTTGATCTGAAAGAGAGAATTAAATTAAAGCGGGAGAAGAGAGATAATATAAACGCAGCGCAAGGGCAGCAATATTGCAGAACAGGCATAGCCAAAGCGAATCGGGCTATGCCTGCCGTTCAGGGTTGAGTATCAGGCGCTAAGATCGACCGGCTCTTTAAAGCCGCTGGCGGGCGTCAGGCCCAGATTCAGCTCCTCCAGCATCGCTTTCAGGCGGGTATGGAAGTTGCGCAGCGTCTCTTCCACCTTCTGCGTGTTCTCTTTGCCCTTGATATTTGCAACGGACCAGTCGCCGTCTTTATCGAACAGACCAATATGATAAACGTAGGTAAAATGGTCTTGCTGTGCGTCCAGCTCCATCCACCAGCCCCAGAACTCACGGCTTTCCGGCGCGGGTTTGACATTGACGCAGGCGGCCAGGCAGTCGAAAAAGAACCGCGTTTCTTCACATTTCCCTTCGCGGATATACGGTCCCAGCTCGGTGAAGCGCTTAAGCAGGCGACTACGGGGATGACCACTCGGTAACGTCATGCTAATTCTCCATAAGTTTGACCGTTAGTATTAAAGCAAACCGCTGTGAATTTGCCAGCTACTGTTGTAACCGCTTTGCCAGCCAGTCGCAAACCTGATTCAGCGCGCGCTCGAAATTTGCCAGCACCGGCCTGACGGCGATCGGCAGCAGCTTGCCGTCGGCGGAAGAGCTGGCGATCAGCCGCGCATCCTCTTCCGGGCCAAAGGGATCGTTCGGCCAGTAGCCCGCCAGCATCGGCGTCGAGGTGCGGCGGCCCAGCAGCCCCTGCACCTTGAGCGAGTAGCGATTCAGTTCGGTGCGCAGCGCGCTGTCGCTGGTAAATGCCATGCCGAGGCGGCTGGCAAGCATATCCATATACATATCTGGAATGGCATCCTGCTGCTGCGCGCTGGTCAGCAGGCTGTGCACCATCGGGCCGAGCGTCGCCACGGCGCGCAGGCGCGGCGCTTCCAGATAGGCGAGCCGCACCGCGACGTTGGCGCCGAAGCGATAGCCGAACGCCGCCACGCGCTGATGATCGATCCAGGGCACGTTCGCCAGATCGCGCAGCACCTGCTGGTGCAGAAAGCTGGTGTCCTGATTAAGCCGCCACTTAACGGAAAAGCCCACCGATGGCATATCCAGCGTCAGCATGGCGATACCGCGCGGCGCGAGGTAGTCATGAAACAGGCGATAGTGATCGCTTTGCAGCGAGTCGAGGCCGCCGCACAGCAGCACGGTGGGATACGGCGCCGGGGTGTTGGGCGGCATATGCAGAAAGCCGGTGATGGGGCTGCCCCCTTCAATATTAAAGCTCAGCGCCTTGAGTTCGCCCGGCAGGCGGCGCGTCGCCTCTTCATAGGCGCGGTTCGCCAGCGTCTGCGCCTGATCCGCCAGCTCGTCGCCTTTAATATAGGGATAGGCGGCCAGGCTAAAGAGGTGGGAGGCGCGCAGCCAGTGCTCGCCGGCAAGGCTGTCGTCGCGCTCTTCCTGCGCGCGCGCCTGCCAGAGGCCCGCCTGCTTCGACCACTCAAACGCCCAGTTGCCGCTGCGAAAACCGATAACGGTATCGAGCAGCGCGTCGTTGGTATGGCGCTGGTCGCTGATGGCGATACGCGCCAGCACCTCGCTGATCTCCTGTGGCGGCACGCCGCGCCATGTCCACATTAGCTTGTTGAGCATACGATACCAGCCGTGCTGGCTGCTGCCGTCCAGCGTCGCTTCGACCTCTACTTCGGCGTGGTGCTGGCGATGCACCAGCGAGGAGGTTTCGGGGTAGTTGTAGTGCGGCTTGAATAGCTCTTCGCTGAGATTTTTGCTCGACATACTCGTTTCTCCTGACGGCCCTGGCAGTGGCTAAGTGTACTGCAGCGTCAGGAGGGGCGCGAGGTGCAAAAGAGCGCAGAAAGCACAACGCCCGGCAAGCCGGGCGTTGTTAACAGGAGAAGATCAGGCGCCTTTAACGATAGGCGGAATATAGACCACGCCCATGTCCCACGGCTGTTCAATCCAGGTGTTCTGCGGGATATCCACCACGTAGTCATCAACCAGCGGGCGGCCTGCCGGCTTGGCGAAGATGGTGACGAAGTGCGCTTTAGGATACATTTCGCGGATCGCCTGCGCGGTGCCGCCGGTGTCGACCAGGTCGTCGATAACGATAAAGCCTTCGCCATCGCCTTCCGCGCGCTTGAGGACTTTCATTTCGCGCTGGTGGTCGTGGTCGTAGCTGGAGATGCAGACGGTATCGACATAGCGAATGCCAAGCTCGCGTGCCAGCAGAGAAGCAGGCACCAGGCCACCGCGGCTGACTGCGATAATGCCTTTCCACTGTTCAACAGGAAGCAGGCGCTGAGCCAGTTTGCGGGCATGAATCTGCAGCATGTCCCAGGTAACGACGTATTTTTCACTCATGAATAGCGATCCCAGCCAGTTTAATCGGCTTAAAAATGTGCAACGGGGAAAAGGTTGCGCGAGATTATAAGGATCCTCAGCGCTAAAAACCAGCATCCGAACCACCGGTTGCGGCTTTTTAGCGCGCCTGAGTACGCACCCGACGCTAACAGTGATATTCTCAGCCCCATCACGTCAGATTCGCTGACGGCGACCATTCACTGGAAACTCGCGCACACCGGCCTGGCCGGCGCACTGACACAGGAGACCTGTCGTGTCTGAATTGTCTCAGCTTTCTCCCCAACCGCTGTGGGATATCTTCGCCAAAATCTGCTCCATTCCGCACCCCTCTTTTCATGAAGAGGCGCTGGCCACCTATATTGTTGGCTGGGCGAAAGAGCAAGGTTTCTGGGTTGAGCGCGATGCGGTCGGCAATATTCTGATCCGCAAACCGGCGACCGCCGGTATGGAAAACCGCACGCCGGTAGCGCTGCAGGCGCACCTCGATATGGTGCCGCAGAAAAACAACGACACCGCCCATGACTTCACCAAAGATCCGATTCAGCCCTATATTGACGGCGAATGGGTCAAGGCGCGCGGCACCACGCTGGGCGCCGACAACGGTATCGGCATGGCCTCCGCGCTGGCGGTGCTGGCCGACAGCAGCCTGACCCACGGCCCGCTGGAGGTGCTGCTCACCATGACCGAAGAGACTGGCATGGACGGCGCTTTCGGTCTGCAGCCGAACTGGCTTCAGGCTGAGATCCTGATCAACACCGACTCGGAAGAGGAAGGCGAGATCTATATGGGCTGCGCCGGCGGCATCGACTTTATTACCACCCTGCCGCTGACGCGCGAAGCGGTTCCGGCTAACTTCGACACCCTGAAGCTGACCCTGAAAGGGCTGCGCGGCGGCCACTCCGGTGCGGATATCCATATGGGTCTCGGCAACGCCAACAAGCTGCTGGCGCGCTTCCTCGCCGCGCACGCCGCCGATCTCGATCTGCGCCTGATCGATTTCAACGGCGGTACGCTGCGTAACGCCATCCCGCGCGAAGCCTTTGCCACGCTGGCGGTCGAGAGCCATAACGTCGACGCGCTGAAAGCGGCGGCGGCGCACTTCCTGCTGGCGCTGCAGAACGAGCACGGCGTAAAAGAGAAGAACATCAACGTGGTCACCGAGCCGCTGGCGCACCAGGGCGAGGCGCTGAGCGCAGAGAGCCGCGACCGCTTCCTGAACCTGCTGAACAGCACGCCGAACGGCGTTATTCGCAACTCCGACGTGGCGAAAGGCGTGGTGGAAACTTCGCTGAACGTCGGCGTGGTGACGATGGATCACGACAAGGCGGAGATTAACTGCCTGATCCGTTCGCTGATCGACACCGGCCGCGACTATGTGGTGCAGATGCTGACCTCTCTCGGCCAGCTGGCTGGCGCGCAGACCAAACCGAAAGGCGGCTATCCGGGCTGGCAGCCAGACGCTAACTCGCCGATTATGGCGCTGACCCGTCAGACCTATATCGCGCTGTTCGACAAAACGCCGAACATCCAGGTGATCCACGCCGGTCTCGAGTGCGGCCTGTTCAAGAAGCCTTATCCGAATATGGATATGGTTTCCATTGGCCCGACCATCACCGGTCCGCACTCGCCGGACGAGCAGGTGCATATTGAGAGCGTCGGCCTTTACTGGAAACTGCTCACCACCCTGCTGAATGCGATTCCAGAAAAGTAAGCGCGGCATAGTTCGATAAACCAGGCTCCGGCCTGGTTTTTTTATGCCCGCGCCGCGCCAGCATAAAACACCGCTTTTCACTGAGTTCCCCGCTGTAAAACACCAGAGTTATCTGGCGAGCCAGCTTTAGCCGCCAAACTATCCAGATGTCTGGATGGCTAATAAGATTTCGTGCTAGCTTATGCGCTTTCGGCTGTTGCCGCGCCTGAGACTTCAGGAAAAAATTGCGGCCAGCCAGTCACAGGGGAGCTTCAGCTGATGAGTGCCTTAAACCGCCTTGAGATGCGCAATATCTCGCTCGCATTCGGCGGATTTGCCGCGCTGACGCAGGTAGATTTCGTCACGGAAGGCCACTCGGTTCACGCGCTGACCGGCGCTAACGGCGCGGGCAAATCGACGCTGATGGCGGTGCTGTCGGGTGCGCACAGCCACTACAGCGGCGAAATCCTGCTGGACGGCGCGCCGGTGTCGATACGCAGCCCGCGCGACGCGAAACGGCTCGGCATTCATCTGGTGCAGCAGGAAGTGGATGTGGCGCTGGTGCCCCAGCTGAGCGTGGCGGAAAACATCCTGCTGGATCGGCTGGCCGAACCGGGGCACGGCTTTCGCTGGCGCGCTATCCGCCGCCAGGCGCGCGCCCTGCTGGCGCAGCTCGAGGCGAATATCGACGTCAGGCAGCTGGTGGAGCGCTGCACGCTGGCGGAGAAGCAGCAGATTTTGCTGGCGCGCGCGCTGTCGCACCACTGCCGCTTTCTGATCCTGGATGAACCGACCGCCCCGCTCGACCAGCATGAGAGCGAGCGGCTGTTCGCCGTGGTGCGCCGCCTGCAAAACAGCGGCATCGGCGTGGTGTTTATCTCACACCGCATCCATGAGCTGAAGGCGATCTGCGATCGCCTGACGGTGCTGCGCGACGGTCGCCTGATCGAGAGCGGCCCGATGGCGGCACTCAGCGGCGAGCAGATCGTTGAGAAGATGCTCGGCCATCAGCTGACCGATATCTATCCGCCGCGCCGTCCCGCCAGCGCGCAGCCGCTGCTGCTGGCGGTAGAGGGCCTGCACGACGACCGGCTGCTGCAGGATATTTCGCTGCGGCTGCATCAGGGAGAGATCCTCGGCATCGCCGGGCTGGCGGGCGCGGGTAAAACCGAGCTGTGCAAGGCGCTGTTCGGCGCCAGCAAAAGCCGCGTAACGCGCGGCGAGCTGCACGGCAGGCCGTGGCGGCCGCGCTCGCCGCACGATTCGGTGAGCCGACGCATGGCGCTGGTGCCGGAAGAGCGGCGCAAAGAGGGCATTTTTATCGACGAGCCGGTGGCGATGAACCTCAGCGTCAGCGCCGACAACAGCTTTTCGCGCTGGAGCCTGTTCGGCCACCGTCAGGCGTGGCGCTGGGCGGAAGAGGTTATTCAGCGCCTGAACGTGCGCACCACCGGCCCGGCGCAGCCGCTGCGCCGCCTCTCCGGCGGCAACCAGCAAAAAGTCGCCATCGGCAAGTGGCTGCGCAACCACGCTGACGTGCTGATTTTTGATGAGCCAACCAAAGGCGTCGACATCAAGGCGAAAACCGAACTGTTCCGTTTAATCAGCGATCTGGCGCAGGAGGGCAAAGGTGTGATCTACGCCTCTGGCGAGTTTGCCGAGCTGGTCGGGCTGTGCGACAGAATTTGCGTGCTCTGGGACGGGCGCATCGTGGCCGAGCTGGACGGGCGCGCGGCCACCGAAGAGACGCTTTTGCTCTATTCCACTGGAGGAACCCCTGCGTGAGCAGCAAAGAGATTACCCTGACCGCGGCGACGCCGCTGCGCCATCGACTGTTCGACTTCTTCTATAAGTGGGGGATGCTAATCACGGTCGCCCTGCTGATTGCCGGCTTTGGCCTCGCCTCAGAGAGTTTTCTGGAACCGAACAATATCATCAATATCCTGCGATCTATCGCCATCGTGACGGTGATCGCCGTGGGCGTGTCGGTGTCGCTGACCGTCGGCGGCTTCGATCTCTCGGTTGGCTCCACCGCCTCGCTGGCCAACGCGCTGGTGATCTCGCTGTTCGTCTGGTACGGCATGAACAGCGTTGAGGCGATTGCGCTCACCCTGGCGCTCTGTACGCTGATCGGCCTGTTCAACGCCTTCCTGATCGTCATTCTGCGCATTCCCGATATGCTGGCGACCCTCGCCACGCTGTTTATTATCCAGGGCGTGGCGATGACCTACAGCTTCGGCGGTTCCATCACGGAAAATATGGTGATGCCGAGCGGCGATATGGCGGAAGGCACGATCCCGGCGGGCTTTGGCCTGCTCGGCCAGGTGCCGGTGATCGTCATTATTATGCTGGTGGTGACGGCGGCGGCGCAGCTGGCGCTGTCGCTGACCACCCACGGCCGCCGCATGTACGCGCTGGGCGGCAACCCTGAAGCGGCGCGCCTCTCCGGCATCCGCACCACCCGCTATCGCGTGCTCGCCTATGTCATCGCCTCGCTGCTGGCGGGCCTGGGCGGCATTCTGCTGGCGTCGCGCATCGGCTCATCGCAGGTGAATGCGGGCGGAGGTTACCTGATGGACGCCGTGGCGGCCGCCTGGATCGGCCTGTCGCTGGCGGGTGCCGGCAAGCCTAACGCGCTCGGCACGCTGGTAGGCGCGGTGCTGCTCGGCGTGCTGCAAAATGGCCTGGTGATGCTCTCTGTCCCCTACTACGCCATGGATATTATTAAAGGACTGGTGCTGGCTCTGGCACTGGCAATGACCTACGTTCAGCGCCGCTAACGCTGATTAACCGGGAAATGACAATGAAAAAAATAACGCTCTCTCTGCTGACCGTCAGCCTGCTCTCCGCCAGCGCCTTCGCCGATACCCTTGCGCCGGTGCCGGCCCCCATCGCGAATCACCAGGGGCCGGTGCGCATCGCGGTGATCCGCAACCTGGGCTCTGACGACAACACCACGCAGTTTGTCGCCGGCGCCATTCAGGAGGGCCGCAAGCTGGGCTTTAAGGTCAGCACCTTCCTCAGCAACGGCGACGACGCACGCTTTCAGGACTTCGTTAATCAGGCGATTAGCCAGAAGTATGACGGCATTATTCTGTCCCACGGCAAAGCGCCCTACGCCAGCGGTCTGGTGAAGCGCGTCGCCGACGCCGGTATTAAAGTCTCGGTGTTCGATACGCCGGTTGATACGCCGCTCCCCGGCGTGACCGTCACCGCGCAGGATGACGCCTCGCTGGCGCAGTCGTCGCTTGGCCAGCTGATCAAAGATTTCAACGGCAAGGCGAATATCGTCAAGCTGTGGGTAGCTGGCTTTCCGGCGATGGAGCGCCGTCAGGTGGTCTATGAGAAGCTGCTGAAGGAGAACCCCGGCATTCATCAGCTGGAGTCGATCGGCGCGGTATCTTCTGACGTGCAGGGCGATACCGCCAACAAGATCGGCGCGATCCTGGCGAAGTATCCGAAAGGCAAGATCGACGCGATCTGGGGCGCGTGGGACGCCTTCAGTCAGGGCGCCTATAAGGCGCTGCAGGAGAACGGCCGCACCGAGATCAAACTCTACAGCATTGACGTCTCTAATCAGGATCTGCAGCTGATGCGTGAGAAAAACAGCCCGTGGGTGCAGACCGTGGCGGTCGATCCGAAAACCATCGGCGCGGTAAATATGCGTCTGGTGGCGAACAAGATCGCCGGTGAAACCACGCCCGCCACCTACGATTTCAAAGGCGCGTCGATCTCTCAGCAGCAGCTGAATAGCCAGCAGGGGGCGATCAACGTCGCGTCGCTGAATAAAATTGTGCCCGGCTGGGGCGGCAACAACGATTTCGTCGCGCCCTGGTTCGCCACGCTGGAAGCGAAGTATAAGAAGTAAAACAGAAAGCGGCCTGAAGGCCGCTTTTTTACTGTAGTGCGCCGCCGACCTTCAGCGTCGCCGCGATATTTCTCGCCGCCAGCCGCAGATTGGTTTCCGCGTTTGCCAGCGCCTCCTCCAGCGTACAGATGCTGTAAAGCACGCTGAATACCGCGTCCAGACCGTGCTGATGCACGACGCCAACGTCCGCCGTCAGGCTGCCGGCAATGCCAATCACCGGCTTGTTAAACTGTTTCGCCACCTGCGCCACGCCAATCGGCACCTTGCCGTTGATGCTCTGGCTGTCGATGCGTCCTTCGCCGGTGATCACCAGCGAGGCGTCTCTGACCTGCTCCGCCAGCCCCAGCGCCTCGGTGACAATCTCGATGCCGCGCCGCAGATCCGCCTGGCAGAAGGCGTGCAGCGCCGCGCCCATGCCGCCCGCCGCGCCGCCGCCGGGAATATGCAGCACGTCGATATCGAGATCGCGCTGAATAATCGCCGCGTAGTGCGCCAGCGCGCTGTCCAGCTGCCTGACCAGCTGCGGCGTCGCCCCTTTTTGCGGGCCGAAGATGGCCGATGCGCCGTCGTGGCCGGTCAGCGGGTTGGTGACGTCGCACGCCACTTCGAAACGGCACTGCCGCACGCGCGCGTCCAGCCCGCTGATATCGATCTTCGCCAGCGCCGGCAGCGCGCCGCCGCCGAAGCCGATCTCGCTCCCCTGGCCATCCAGCAGCTGCGCGCCCAGCGCCTGCATCATGCCCGCGCCGCCGTCGTTGGTGGCGCTGCCACCGATGCCGATAATGATATGCCCGACGCCCTTGTCCAGCGCGCTCTTGATCAGTTCGCCGGTGCCGTACGAGGTGGTGGTCAGGGGATCGCGCTGCGCGGCGGGCACCAGCTCCAGCCCGCTGGCGGCCGCCATTTCGATAAAGGCGGTGCGCGCGTCGCCGGAAAGGCCGTAGAAGGCGTCAACCGGCGCGCCGAGCGGTCCGGTCACGCGCAGGTTAACGATACTCCCTGCCGTCGCCGCTACCATCGCCTCAACCGTGCCTTCGCCGCCGTCGGCAACCGGTATCTTTACGTAGGTGGCGTCAGGAAAAATCTCGCGGAAGCCCGCTTCAATCGCGGTTGCCACGCCTGAGGCGGATAAACTCTCTTTGTATGAATCCGGTGCGATTACGATTTTCATAGGCAATCCAGGCGCTGTTGATAGACGATTCATCATCCCTGATGGCGCGCTGCGGCGGCCGCGCCGACCGCCGCAACGCGTTAACGGGTTATCTCAACTTTGGCTAATTTTTCATAATAGCAGGCCAGCGCGCTGTGGTCGGCGTTGCCCTGCCCGTCGTTGCGCAGCGCCTGCATCATCTCCATCACTGCGGCGGTGAGCGGAAGATGGGCGCCGATGCCGTGCGAAGTATCGAGCGCGTTCGCCAGATCCTTGATATGCAGGTCGATGCGGAAGCCCGGCTTGAAGTTGCGATCCAGCACCATCGGCGCTTTGGCGTCGAGCACGGTGCTGCCCGCCAGGCCGCCGCGGATCGCCTGATAGACCAGCTCAGGATTGACGCCCGCTTTCGTCGCCAGCGACAGCGCTTCCGACATCGCCGCGATATTGAGCGCTACGATGACCTGGTTCGCCAGCTTGGTGACGTTGCCCGCGCCGATATCGCCGGTGTGTACCACCGATCCCGCCATCGCCTTCATAATGTCGTAGCAGCGGTCGAAGGTCTCTTTGTCACCGCCCACCATCACGGAGAGCGTGCCTTCGATCGCTTTCGGCTCGCCGCCGCTCACCGGCGCGTCGAGCATCTTAATTCCCTTCTCCGCCAGCGCGTCATGCACCTCGCGGCTGGCGAGCGGCGCGATAGAGCTCATATCGATAACAATCAGCCCCGGCTTCGCGCCGTCGATAATGCCGTTTTCGCCCAGGCACACCTCTTTCACCTGCGGTGAGTTGGGCACCATGGTGATCACCACGTCAACCTGCTCCGCCACCTCTTTCGGCGATCTCGCCACGGTCGCGCCCAGCGCGGTCAATTCCGCCTCGTTGCTGGCGTTGTGGTCGCGCACCACCAGCGAGTAACCGGCTTTCACCAGGTTTTTACTCATTGGTTTGCCCATAATGCCGAGGCCGATAAATCCAATTTTCATTGCCTTTCCTCTCTGTCAGTTACAGCTTAAATTTGTCGCACAGCGCCTGAGTGGCGTTGCGGAAAACCCCTAAATCGCTGCCTACGGCAACAAAGCTGGCGCCCCATTCAAGATAGCGGCGCGCGTCCGCCTCGACCGGTGCCAGGATGCCGCTCGGCTTGCCTGCCGCGCTGGCGCGCTCGAAGATATGCTTGATCACCTTCAGCACCTCCGGGTGGGCAGGCTGGCCGAGATAGCCCAGCGCGGCGGAGAGATCCCCCGGCCCGACAAAGATGCCGTCAACGCCGTCAACCGCGGCGATAGCGTCGATGTTGTCGACCGCCTGCTGGGTTTCGATCTGCACCAGCAGCGTAATATTGTCGTTTACCGTGGCGTTGTAATCCGGCAGCGTGCCGTACATATTGCTGCGGTGCGACACCGAGACGCCGCGAATGCCGGCGGGCGGATAGCGGGTCGAGGCCACGGCGCGCAGCGCCTCCTCTTCCGTTTCCACAAACGGGATCAGAAAGTTGTAGAAACCAATATCGAGCAGGCGCTTGATAATCACCGGCTCGTTGCAGGGCGGACGCACCACCGGCGCGCTGACGCTGCCCTTGAGCGCCATCAGCTGCGGCACAAAGGTGGTGATATCGTTGGGGGCATGTTCGCCGTCCAGCACCAGCCAGTCGAAACCGGCCAGGCCGAGCACTTCGGTGGTAATAGGGTTGGCCAGCGCGCACCAGCTGCCAATCAGGGTTTCGCCTGCCAGCAGGCGACGGCGAAACGTGTTCGGCCAGGCTCTGTTACTCATCATCTCTTCTCCCGTTACGGCGCTCCCAGCCGGGAGCGCAAAAATTAGCGCACCAGACAGGGACGTTTATTGTCGAAGGTCCAGTTCGGCACAAGGAACTGCATCGCCTGCGCATCGTCGCGCGCGCCCAGCCCATGTTTTTGATAGAGCGCGTTGGCCTGCATCACCTGATCCATATCCAGCTCGACGCCCAGCCCTGGCTTCTGCGGCACCTGCACCATGCCGCCTTTGATCTGCAGCGGCTCTTTGGTCAGGCGCTGGTTGCCTTCCTGCCAGATCCAGTGGGTATCGATAGCGGTGATGGCGCCCGGCGCGGCGGCCGCGACGTGGGTGAACATCGCCAGCGAGACGTCAAAGTGGTTGTTGGAGTGCGAGCCCCAGGTCAGGCCGAAGTCGTGACACATCTGCGCCACGCGCACCGAGCCCTGCATGGTCCAGAAGTGCGGATCGGCCAGCGGAATATCCACCGACTGCAGCGACAGCGTATGGCCCATCTGCCGCCAGTCGGTGGCGATCATATTGGTGGCGGTCGGCAGCCCGGTGGCGCGGCGGAACTCCGCCATCACTTCGCGTCCCGAATAGCCCTGCTCGGCGCCGCACGGATCTTCCGCATAGGCCAGCACCCCTTTCAGCTGCTTGCCGAGCAGGATCGCCTCGTTCAGCGACCAGGCGCCGTTGGGATCGAGCGTAATGCGCGCCTCCGGGAAGCGCTTCGCCAGCGCCGTCACCGCTTCCGCCTCTTCGCCGCCGCGCAGTACGCCGCCCTTGAGCTTGAAGTCGTTAAAGCCGTACTTGTCGTATGCCGCCTCGGCCAGCCGCACCACGGCCTCTGGCGTCAGCGCCTCTTCGTGGCGCAGGCGATACCAGTCGCAGCGCTCATCCTCCTGGCTCTGGTAGGGCAGCGCGGTTTTCTTACGGTCGCCGATGTAGAACAGGTAGCCGAGCATCTCGACGCGGTCGCGCTGCTGCCCGTCACCCAGCAGCGTGGCGACGTTCACCTGCAGATGCTGGCCCAGCAGGTCGAGCAGCGCCGCCTCAATGCCGGTGACGACGTGGATCGTGGTGCGCAGGTCAAAGGTCTGGCTGCCGCGTCCCGATGCGTCGCGGTCAGCGAAGGTGCTGCGCACCAGGCTAAGAACGTTTTTGTACTCGCCGACCGTTTTGCCGATCACCAGCGCCGCCGCCTCTTCCAGCGTCTGGCGGATCCGCTCGCCGCCGGGGATTTCGCCTACGCCGGTATGGCCCGCGTTATCCTTAATAATGACGATATTTCGGGTGAAAAAAGGCGCGTGTGCGCCGCTCAGGTTGAGCAACATGCTGTCATATCCGGCTACCGGAATAACCTGCATCGCTGTGACTTTTGGTGTCGAACTCATCTCCTGCTCCTTACACTGTGGCGCGGCCGAATGCCGGGCGCTTGCGGTCGAACGTCCAACCGGGAATCAAATACTGCATGGCGGTGGCGTCGTTACGCGCGCCCGCCGGCAGCGAGTTATAGAGGTCGTTGGCCTGGCGCAGCCGATCCCAGTCCAGCTCGACGCCTAGCCCCGGCGCGTCGGGAACGGCGATTTTACCGTTGCGGATCTGCAGCGGCTCTTTGGTCAGGCGCTGGTCGCCCTCCTGCCAGATCCAGTGGGTATCGAGCGCGGTCGGATTGCCCGGCGCAGCGGCGCCGACGTGGGTGAACATCGCCAGCGAAATATCGAAGTGGTTATTGGAGTGGCAGCCCCAGGTAAGCCCCCACTCGTCGCAGAGCTGCGCCACGCGCACCGCGCCGCTCAGCGTCCAGAAGTGCGGATCGGCCAGCGGAATATCGACCGCGTTGAGCATCACCGCATGGTTCATCTCGCGCCAGTTGGTGGCGATCATATTGGTGGCGACCGGCAGCCCGGTAGCGCGGCGGAACTCCGCCATCACCTCGCGGCCGGAATAGCCCTGCTCCGCGCCACACGGATCTTCGGCGTAGGTCAGCACCTCCCCCATGCCTTTGCAGAGGCGGATCGCCTCGTCCAGATGCCAGGCCCCGTTGGGATCGACGGTAATGCGCGCCTCGGGAAAGCGCCGTTTCAGCGCCGCTGCGGATTCCATCTCCTGCTCGCCCGGCAGCACGCCGCCTTTGAGTTTGAAATCCTTAAAGCCATATTTGTCCTGCGCCGCCTCGGCCAGGCGCACTACCGCTTGCGGCGTCAGCGCCTCCTGATGACGCAGGCGATACCAGTCGTGGTCGCCGCTCTCCCCGCTCAGGTAGGGCAGATCGGTTTTGCGGCGGTCGCCGATATAGAAGAGATAGCCGAGCACCGTTACCTCGTCGCGCTGCTGGCCGGGGCCAAGCAGCTCCGCCACCGGCACGCCGAGGCACTGGCCAAGCAGATCGAGCAGCGCCGCCTCCAGCGCGGCGACCGCGTTGACGCGCAGTTCAAAGGTCCAGGCACCCTTGCCGAAGGTATCGAAGTCGGCCGACTGGTTGCCTTTGTGCACCTGCTGCACCAGCCGGTTCATGCGCGCCACCTGCTGCCCCTCGACCTGCGGGATCGCCTCGACCAGCGTCTGGTAGATGGTGTCACCGCCGGGCGCTTCGCCGACGCCGGTATGCCCCGCGCTGTCGGTCAGCACGACGATATTGCGGGTAAAGCAGGCGTTATGCGCGCCGCCGATATTCAGCAGCATGCTGTCATATCCGGCGACCGGGACCACCTGCATGCGGGTGACGATCGGCGAGCTTTGCGTAGACATACTTTCTCCTTATCCGCGCGGTTTCAGTTCGATACGTTTGATATCGCCTGCAATCACCAGGAAGCTGAACGCGGCGACGAACGCATGGATGCCGACATAGATCAGCGCCCCTTCAAACGAGCCGCTGCTGGCGATGATATAGCCGATAGCGATAGGCGTAACGATGCCGGATAAGTTGCCGAACATATTGAACAGGCCGCCGCTCAGGCCGCTGATCTCTTTCGGCGCGGTGTCCGCCATTACCGCCCAGCCCAGCGCGCCGATGCCTTTGCCGAAGAAGGCGAGCGCCATAAAGAACACCACCACCCATTCGGTATCGCTGTAGTTACACATCACCATGCTGATCGAGAGCAGCATGCCGAGCACGATAGGCGTTTTGCGCGCAATATTGAGCGAGCCGGTTTTCCGCATCAGGTAATCGGAAATAACGCCGCCCAGCACCCCGCCGAGGAAGCCGCACACCGCCGGAATCGAGGCGATCATCCCCGCTTTCAGAATCGACATGCCGCGCGCCTGCACCAGATAGACCGGAAACCAGGTGATAAAGAAATAGGTGAGCGCGTTGACGCAGTACTGGCCGAGATAGATACCCAGCATCATGCGCGAGGAGAGCAGCTGCCTGATCTGGAACCACTTCTCATCCCAGCTCACTTTCTGCTGCGTCTTTTTCGCGTCCATATTGATCAGCGCGCCGCCCTGCTCCATATACTCCAGCTCGGCTTTGTTCACGCCGGGATGGTCGTTTGGATCGTGGATCACTTTCAGCCAGATAAAGCTGAGAATGATGCCGAGACCGCCCATAAACCAGAACACGTGCGCCCAGCCCACTTCAGCCACCAGCCAGCCCATAATCGGCGCAAAAATAACCGTGGCGAAATATTGCGCGGAGTTGAAAATCGCCACCGCGGTGCCGCGCTCCTGCGCCGGGAACCAGGCGGCAACGATGCGGCTGTTGCCGGGAAACGAAGGGGCCTCGGCCAGGCCGACCATAAAGCGCAGCAGAAACAGCGAAACGACAATGCCGAAGCCGCTGAAGATATCGACAAAGCCCTGCAGCAGCGTAAAGAGCGACCAGGTAAAGATGCTCCAGAAGTAGACGCGTTTAGAGCCGAAGCGGTCCAGCAGCCAGCCGCCCGGGATCTGGCCGATAACATAGGCCCAGGAGAACGCCGAGAAGATATAGCCGAGTCCCACCGAGTCCAGGCCGATATCTTTCGACATGGCGGAGCCGGCGATGGAAATGGTGGCGCGGTCGCCGTAGTTGAACGAGGTGACGATAAACAACATCACCACGATCCAGTAGCGGGCGTTGGTGCGCTTCTGCACCGCTTCCGCCGTCTGGCTGTAACTATTCATGATGCACTCCTGAAATATAGCGTTCGCTACATTCGCTCTGACTGCATACACATCGCGTTGGGTATCAGAGAGAAGTCGGGTTAAACACGGCGATTTTTTATAGGGGCAAACCGATAGTGCGTCGTGACGAATAACCTAACGTCGAATAACGAAAGCCAGTATAGGAATGACAACAGGCGGAGGCACTGGAAGAACGCCTGACAATTAAGCCTCTGGGACACGCATTGTCTGGCAGTTGCACAGCCGACTGCGGCGCGCCTCACGGAACCCGCTTTTTTCAGCCAGTAATGGCGATTTATTAAGCAGCGGCGGACGCCTTTGTGAGACTCTTCACTTGCTTTTGGAGAAGCGAACCAAAAAGCAGCGTAAATGCGCGCAAATGCCGGTCAGTTGCACAATGCGGGCGACAACCGGGGTTCATATACTAAGGCTGGCAAATCTGATGTGCGTCATGAAGAACGATAATGCGCCGCCACGTACGGCGCGCCCGGCTGCTGACAAAGCCTGCTCGGGCACGGGATTAATCATTTGCGTATGCATGACTGGAAGGTGAGCGATGAACCGAATTCTGAATGAGCCGCCGCTCTGTATCAAAGTCCATGAAGATGACAATGTCGCTATCGTGGTCAATAGCCAGGGCCTGCCGGCAGGCACCACCTTTCCCGATGGACTGACGCTGACGGAACATGTTCCGCAAGGGCATAAAGTCGCCCTCGCCGCGATTCCGCAGGGGGCGGCCATCCTCCGCTATGGCGAAACGATCGGCTATGCGCTGCGCGATATCGCCCAGGGGAGCTGGATCGACGAGTCGCTGGTTATGCTGCCTGAAGCGCCGCCGCTCGCCAGCCTGCCGCTGGCGACCAACGTGCCGCCGGAGCTGCCGCCGCTGGAGGGCTACACCTTTGAAGGCTACCGCAACGCGGACGGCAGCGTCGGCACGCGCAACCTGCTCGGCATTACCACCAGCGTACACTGCGTGGCGGGCGTGGTGGACTACGTGGTGCAGATTATCGAACGCGACCTGCTGCCGAACTATCCGAACGTCGATGGCGTCGTGGCGCTAAACCACCTGTACGGCTGCGGCGTGGCGATTAACGCGCCGGCGGCGGTGGTGCCGATTCGCACTATTCATAACCTGGCGCTGAACGCTAACTTCGGCGGCGAAATCATGGTAGTGAGCCTCGGCTGCGAGAAGCTGCAGCCGGATCGTCTGCTGACCGGCACCCCCGACGTGCAGGCGATTTCACTCGACGAAAGTGATATTGTGCGCCTGCAGGATGAGCGCCATATCGGCTTCGGCGCGATGGTGGAGGAGATCCTCAGCGTGGCGAAAAGGCACCTTGAGCGACTCAACCGCCGCCAGCGTGAAACCTGCCCCGCCTCCGCGCTGATCGTCGGCACGCAGTGCGGCGGCAGCGACGCCTTTTCCGGCGTCACCGCCAATCCCGCCGTGGGCTTCGCCTCCGATCTGCTGGTGCGCTGCGGCGCGACGGTGATGTTTTCCGAAGTGACAGAAGTGCGCGACGCTATCCATCTGCTGACGCCGCGCGTTATTAATGAAGAGGTCGGCAGGCGGCTGCTGGAGGAGATGGCGTGGTATGACGACTATCTCGATCAGGGCCAGACTGACCGCAGCGCCAACCCCTCGCCCGGCAATAAAAAAGGCGGGCTGGCGAACGTGGTGGAAAAAGCGCTGGGATCGATCGCCAAATCGGGCCGCAGCGCGATTGTCGAAGTGCTGTCGCCCGGCCAGCGACCGACGCGGCGCGGCCTGATCTACGCCGCTACTCCCGCCAGCGATTTCGTCTGCGGCACGCAGCAGATGGCGTCGGGGATTACGCTGCAGGTCTTTACCACCGGACGCGGCACCCCTTACGGACTGGCGGCGATTCCGGTGATCAAGATGGCGACGCGCAACGCGCTGGCCGATCGCTGGCACGATTTAATGGATATTAACGCCGGCACTATCGCCACGGGAGAAGAGACCATTGAGCAGGTCGGCTGGCGGCTCTTTCACTTGATACTGGACATCGCCAGCGGCCGCCAGCAAACCTGGTCAGATCGCTGGGGCATTCGCAACCAGCTGGCGGTGTTCAATCCGGCGCCGGTGACCTGACAGCGAGGCGCGCTGCGCTGCGGCGGCGCGCGGTTAACTCAAAGCTGTTTTCCCCAGGCTTCAACCCAGGGCGACGTGACCGTCTCCGGCTCAGGATCTTCGGTAGCGTCCACCAGCAGCACCTCGCCGACGCGCTGCGCGTGCTGCTCCTGCAACAGCGCGTCAAAGGTTTTGCCCGCGCCGCAAAAGTGGTCGTAGCTGCTGTCGCCCAGCGCGATCACGCCGTAACGCAGCGTCGGCTGATAGCCCAGCTTATCTTTCACGTCGTGATAGAGCGCGGCGATATTGTCCGGGAAATTGCCCTGCCCGGTGGTCGAGGTGATCACCAGCGCGACATCGCTGCTGTAGCCCTGCCACTGCGCTAAGGTCGGATCGTCATAAACCGCCACGTCGTGCCCCTGCGCCTGTAAAATCGGCTGCGCCTCTTCCGCCACCAGCAGCGCGTTACCGTATACCGTACCTACAAAAATGCCAATCTTCGCCATGTGCCTGCTCCTTAAGCTGAGCTACTATCCTCGCCTGCCGCGTCGGCAAACTCAAGTCCTGCGGCGGCGAACGCCGCCTGCCAGCCAAACGCGTCGGCCAGCCCGCGCCATATCCCGTCCAGGCCGGCGCGGATCACCAGCGGTTCGCCGGTCACCGGGTGCGTCAGCGCCAGGCTGCTGGCGTGCAGCATCAGGCGATCGGCACCGAAATGCTGCGCCGCGCCGCGATTCTGCCGCAGATCGCCGTGGGTGGTATCGCCGATAATCGGGTGGCGCAGGTGCGCCATATGGCGGCGCAGCTGGTGCTTGCGGCCCGTGCGCGGCGAGAGCTGCATCAGGCTGTAGCGCGCGCTCGGATAGCGCCCGATAGCCACCGGCATCTCCGCCCAGGCGAGCGCCTGATAGTCGGTCACCGCCGGCTGCGGCGCACGCGCTTCCGTGGCGAATTTATCGGCGATCTTGTCCAGCTCCTCTACCAGCGGGTAGTCGAGCGTGCCGCTCTCCTGCAGCCAGCCGCGCGTTACCGCGTGATAGGTTTTCTGCATCTGATGATGCTCAAACTGCTGCGACAGCAGGCGCCCCACTTCGCTGGAGAGGCCCATCAGCAGCACGCCCGAGGTGGGGCGATCGAGGCGATGCGCGGTAAAGACGTGCTGGCCTATCTGATCGCGCACCGTCTGCATGACCACCACTTTTTCTTTGCGATCCAGCCAGCTGCGATGCACCAGCCAGCCGGCGGGCTTGTTGACCGCCACCAGCCACTCATCCTGATAGATAATCTCCAGCATCAGGCGCGATCGTCCATAAACAGCGCATCGAGCTGGGTCAGGCTATGCAGGATCGGCCCATGGCCCGGCGTAGCGGCGGTCAGCGCGACTTCAAAATAGGGGGCGATAGCGAAATTTTGCGGCAGCGGCTGCTGCGCGGCAATAAGCGCCCGCATGCGCGGGATAAGAACCCACTGCAGCCACTCAAGGGGCTCCAGCGTGTCGAGACAGAAAGGCTGGCTGCTGGCGAGCGCGCTGGCGGACGGGGGCGTCTCCTGCCAGTGATGGTGATCGCGCAGCAGCGCTTCAAGCTGCTCCAGCCGTTGTAACAGTAAAGGGGTCATACGCCACCTCCAGCGAGCGGTAAATTGGGGCGGCAAGCATACCACCGCCGAACGCGCGCGCAAAAAAAGGGAGCACTGTTAAAACAGTGCTCCCGGTTCGTTTGCAGCTTTCCCGCTACTTTGATGCTCCCTGCTCATCCGTGACAACTTTTCCTGCGCGCCATCCTGCGCTTATCATCCCGATAATTCCTTTGGCTTCCGGGCCCACCGCGCATCATGTGCGGCTCTCGTTCTCCTTCCTGGAGGTGTCCCTGACTCTTTCCTGAGTGTCCTGCTTCATCCTGAAGCCTTCCGTGTGACGTAAACTCCGTTACGTTCCCGCCTCCTGGCATGACGTATCCTGACGCTATCTTCAATCCTCTGGCTTCCTGCCAACTGCTGACTATTCTGTCAGAGGCGGCTGAATAAACAAGATACTTAACAGCGTTACCTTATTTGTTTATAGACCAAATTTAGGAGTAATGCCATTAAGTCAATGATTCACAATCTTTTTACATTGCGGACTTCTGGATGGCCCTTGAGAAAAATGCCAATCTCTCACAGTATATGTAAGAGATATCTCACAATGCCACTAGCGATTATCTGCAAATGCCGGCATAACCACCTGTAAACCCTTAAGAAAGGTCTGAGTGTTTTCCGCCAGCACTTCTCGCTTTTGAGTACCGGGCTGTTCAAGAATAACTTCCCCGGTCAGATTGCAAACCGAGACGATCTCCTGCTCCGATTCGGTGGCAGCGATAAAGAGCGTCGGCGTCTGCTTTAAACGGCGCTTCATAATCAGATGTCCTATCAGGTTCTCCTGCAGCCGCAGGAAATCCTCTTCGCTCCAGACCTGCAGCAGCGACAACTCGAGCTGCCCCAGGCGCGCCGTCATATCGCCCGCGAACTGCGCGGTGTAAAAGGCGGCAATATCCTCCTGCAGCCGGATATCCAGCGCGCGCTCTACCGCTTCCAGCGTGGCAGGCAGGGTAAAGGGCTGCGGCTGCCACCATACCTCGTCAGCCTGAGTGGCGATAATACAGGGCGACGGCACACCACAGAGCGCCTGGCTGGCGGGCGCGTGGCCGGTGCGCTGTTGCCAGGCGTCGCAGTAGCGGGCGGTAAATTCGCGCAGGGCATCGACAGTCTGTTGCATCTCTCTTTTTCTCACGTCTGATGGGTTACACTTATCTACTTTGTTTTGTATCACGGGTAACCGCTATGTCTTTATATGAAAAGGATCGGGCGCTGAGCAACCTGACCCTGGGCAAACCCACAGCCTATCACGATCAATACGATCCCAGCCTCCTTCAGGCGGTGCCGCGCAGCCTGAACCGCACGCCGCTGGGGCTGACGCCCGATGCGCTGCCCTTTAGCGGCGCGGATATCTGGACGCTTTACGAACTCTCCTGGCTTAACAGCAAGGGCGTGCCGCAGGTGGCGCTGGGCGAAGTGGTGCTGAACGCCACCAGCGAACATCTTATCGAGTCGAAGAGCTTTAAGCTTTACCTTAACAGCTTCAACCAGACGCGCTTCGCCGACTGGGGCGACGTGCGCCAGACGCTGGAGCGCGATCTCAGCGCCTGCGCGCAAGGCGAGGTCAGCGTGGCGCTGTTCCGCCTGAGCGAAGTCGAGGGCCAGCCCATCGGTCAGTTTAGCGGCTACTGCATTGACGAGCAGGATATCGAGATAAGCGACTACAGCTTTAATGCCGACTACCTGGCCAGTGCGGCGGGCAGTGAAACAGTGGAAGAGACGCTGGTCAGCCATCTGCTGAAGTCCAACTGCCTGATTACCAACCAGCCCGACTGGGGCTCGGTGATGATCCGCTACAAAGGCCCGCGCATCGACCGCGAGGCGCTGCTGCGCTACCTCATCTCTTTCCGCCAGCACAATGAGTTTCACGAGCAGTGCGTGGAGCGCATCTTTAACGACCTGCTGCGCTTCTGTCAGCCGCAGCAGCTCACCGTCTATGCGCGCTACACGCGCCGCGGCGGCCTGGATATTAATCCGTGGCGCAGCAACGTGCCCTTTACGCCGGGATATTCCCGCCTGGTGCGTCAGTAGCTTTGCGAGGCCTCTCGCAGGCTGCGCGTCAAAGGTTGCGTTCCTCTTGAGCATTCAGGGTCGACAAGGCACTCTGGTGAAGGCGGCGATCGGAGGATCGCCGACCAAGGGATTTTCGCCACCGCAACGGCGGTGTCATTAGTCACCCAGGCGGGTGTAACGGAGTTCATTTGATTACGCATATCAGCCCTCTTGGCTCAATGGATCTGCTCTCTCAGCTGGAAGTCGACATGCTCAAGCGCACGGCGAGCAGCGACCTTTACCAGCTGTTCCGCAACTGCTCCCTTGCCGTCCTGAATTCAGGCAGCCAGACCGACAGCAGTCACGAGCTGCTTTCCCGCTTTGAAAATTTCGACATCAACGTGCTGCGCCGCGAGCGCGGCGTTAAGCTGGAACTGATCAATCCGCCGGAAGAGGCGTTTGTTGACGGACGCATTATCCGCTCGCTGCAGGCCAACCTGTTCGCCGTGCTGCGCGACATTCTGTTTGTTAACGGCCAGCTGGCGATCGCCGGCATGGAAGAGGCGCCGCCGGATGATTCGGCGCATATCACCAACCAGGTTTTCTCTATCCTGCGCAACGCGCGCGCGCTGCATATCGGGGAGTACCCGAATACCGTCGTCTGCTGGGGCGGCCACTCCATCAACGCGGTGGAGTATCAGTACTGCCGTAACGTCGGCACCCAGCTGGGCCTGCGCGAGCTGAATATCTGCACCGGCTGCGGGCCGGGCGTAATGGAGGCGCCGATGAAAGGCGCGGCGGTGGGCCATGCGCAGCAGCGCTATCGCGACAGCCGCTTTATCGGCCTGACCGAGCCGTCGATTATCGCCGCCGAGCCGCCGAATCCGCTGGTGAACGAACTTATCATCATGCCGGATATCGAAAAACGTCTGGAAGCCTTTGTGCGCATCGCGCACGGCATCATTATTTTCCCGGGCGGCGTGGGCACCGCGGAAGAGCTGCTCTATCTGCTGGGCATTATGATGAACCCGCAGAACCACGAGCAGGTGCTGCCGCTGATCCTCACCGGCCCGCAGGAGAGCGCCGACTACTTCCACGTGCTGGATGACTTTATCGTTAATACGCTGGGCGAAGCGGCGCGCCGCCACTACAAGATCATTATCGACGACGCTGCCGAAGTGGCGCGCCTGATGAAAAAAGCGATGCCGCAGGTGAAAGAGTATCGCCGCGAAACGGGCGACGCCTACAGCTTTAACTGGTCGATCCGTATCTCGCCCGATCTGCAGAAGCCGTTTCTGCCGACCCATGAAAATATGGCCAACCTTAATCTCTACACCAGCCAGCCGGCGGAGCAGCTGGCGGCGGATCTGCGTCGCGCCTTCTCCGGTATCGTCGCCGGGAACGTAAAAGAGATCGGCATACGGGAAATTCGTGAGAAAGGGCCCTATAAGCTGCACGGCGAGCCGGACATTATGCGCCGCATGGATGAACTGCTGCAGGGCTTTGTCGCCCAGCACCGCATGAAGCTGCCGGGCACCGCCTATATCCCCTGCTACGAAATCATTAAATAAACCGCAAGGAAGGCAGCCCTGAGGGGCTGCCGTTTAGCTTATGTCATTTCACCTTCTTATTGTGGACGCGCTCAACCTGATCCGTCGTCTGCACGCAGTACAGGGATCGCCCTGCGTCGAGGGTTGCGTCGCGGCGCTGCGCCAGCTTCTGGGGCATACGCAGCCGACCCACGCCGTGGCGGTATTCGACAGCGAACAGCGTCACCAGGGCTGGCGTCATCAGCTGCTGCCGGACTATAAAAGCGGCCGGCCGCCTATGCCGGAAGATCTGCATGCCGAACTGCCCGCGCTGCAGGAGGCGTTTCGCCGCGTCGGCGTCAGCTGCTGGATCGCCGAGGCGGATGAAGCGGACGACCTGGCCGCCACGCTGGCGGTAAAAATGGCGCAGGCGGGCCATCAGGCGACCATCGTCTCAACCGATAAAGGCTACTGCCAGCTGCTGGCGCCGCAGATCCGCATCCGCGACTACTTTCAAAAGCGCTGGCTGGATCTGCCCTTTATCGAAAATGAGTTCGGCGTCGCGCCGCAGCGGCTGCCCGATTACTGGGGGCTGTGCGGCATCAGCAGCAGCAAGATCCCCGGCGTGGCGGGCATCGGCCCGAAGAGCGCGAAAACGCTGTTGCAGACCTTTGAAACCCTGGAGGTGCTCTATGCGCGGCTTGATGAGGTGCCGGAAAAATGGCGCGCGAAGCTGATCGCGGGCCGCGAGTCGGCCCTTCTCAGCCGACAGGTGGCGATGCTGAAGCAGGATCTGGTGTTGCAGGGAAATCTGAAAACGCTGCGCTATGAAGGCCAGGCGACGCCGCGCCCGGCCTGATGCTTAGCGTTCGTCGCGGCGGCCGGGAATGGCGCCCCAGATGCGGCGGATATGCACCGTCACCTCTTCGCGGTCGTGGTAGAGCTGGCGGGCCCGGATCTGCGCGTTGATGCCCTGCGCCTTTAGCGCCTCGTCGATCATCGCCAGATTCTGCGTCACCTCTTCGTAGCGCTTTTTCATTGGCAGCTTGAGGTTAAAGATCGCCTCGCGGCACCAGCCGTTGATCAGCCATTCGGTCATCAGGCTGGCGACGCGCACCGGCTTCTCTACCATGTCGCACACCAGCCAGTCGTTGTTACGCGTCGGGCGAAACTTAAAGCCATCCTCGCGGCAGTGCGTGACCTGTCCGGTCTCCATCAGGCTCGGCGCCATCGGGCCGTTATCTACCGCATCAACCCACATGCTGCGCTTCACCAGCTGATAGGTCCAGCCGCCGGGGCAGGCGCCAAGATCGACCGCGTGCATGCCGCCCGCCAGACGCTCGTCCCACTCGTCGGCAGGGATAAAGACGTGAAACGCCTCTTCCAGCTTCAGCGTCGAGCGGCTCGGCGCATCGGCCGGGAACTTCAGGCGCGGAATGCCCATATAGAACGGCGAGTTGTTGCCAACGACAGAGTAGCCGACATAGCAGGCGCCGGGCGCAATAAAGAAGACGTGCACCACCGGACGCTTCGGGCTTTCGTAGTTAAGCAGAATGCCCGCTTCACGCAGGCTGGCGCGCAGCGGTACGGTAAACTTGCGGCAAAACTTCGTCAGCTCTTTTGCGTCGTTGGTGTCCGGCACCTCGACGCGCAGCTCGCCGCCCTTCTCCACCACGCCGGTCAGCATGCCGACAATCGGCGCGATGCGATCGTCCGGCGGCAGATCTTTCAGCAGCTCGCCGACCACCAGCATCTGGCGGGCAAAGATCAGCCTCTCAAAAGGCAGCTCGCGCACCAGGCGATCCGCCTCTTCGTGCTGATAGCATTCGAACAGCACATAGCCGCTGTTCTCTTTTACCCGCGGGAAGCCGTAGATTTCACGCTCGGCGGCAGCGGCGGCGATTTCCGCGGCGCACTCTTTTTCAAAACCGGGACGGCAATAGAGTAAAACTTTATTCATGGCGATCTGCCTTTCGTTTAAGACGCAGCGCGCCAATCAACATCAGAAACCAGCCGACCAGGAAACAGAGCCCGCCGACCGGCGTAACAAAAACCCAAAACTTCAGATGCGACAGCGCCAGAGAGTAGAGGCTGCCGCTGAACAGCACGATGCCAAGGGCAAGAAAGGCGCTGCTCCAGTAGAACCAGAGGTTGGCGCGGCGCAGCATGGCGGCGCCGAGACCGATAACCGCCAGCGTATGGTACGCCTGATACTCCAGCCCGGTATGGATCCAGGCCATTTCGGTTGGCCCCAAAGAGCGGCTTAAAACATGGGCGCCAAAAGCGCCAAAGGCCACCAGCAAAAAACCGCTGATGGCGGCAAAGATAAACATGGCACGACTGGACATCTGACTATCCTCAAGGTGCATCTGTACTTCACTCTACAGAAATCAGTTAGTTAGTGGTCGTAGCGAAAGCGAAATTTTTCTTGTTCGCTGGCGGCTTTCGCGATGATCCACTGTCGAAAGGCGGCTATTTTACCCAGTTCTGCCTGGCTGTCATGACAAACCAGATAAAAAGCGTTTTTACTTACCAGCACGTCGTTGAACGGGCAGATCAGCCGACCAGCTTCGATTTCGCTCTGCGCCATCACGTTATTGGCCAGCGCCACGCCCTGGCCGTGGATCGCCGCCTGCAACACCATGGCGCTGTGGCTGAAAATCGGCCCCTGCTGCACATTAATATGCTGCAGGCCCAGCTGCCGAATATAGGATTGCCAGTCGCGCCGCGAGGCGTCGTGCAGCAGCGTAAAGCGCGACAGATCCATCGGCGTTTTCAACGGGTTGTCGCCGGTCATCAGCGCGGGCGAGCAGACCGGCAGCAGATATTCGGCATAGAGTTTCTCCACCCGCAGTCCTGGCCAGTTGCCGCGGCCGTAGAAAATCGCCACGTCAACGTCGTCAGCCAGTTTCTCCTCATCGCGGTCCACCGCCTGGATACGCACGTCGATGCCCGGATAAGCCATATTAAAGCTGGAGAGGCGCGGCACCAGCCACTGAATGGCAAAGCTCGGCAGCAGGCTGACGGTCAGCGCGCCCTTCGCGCTGCGCGCCTGAAGCTTGCGCGTCGCGTCGTTTAGGGCGGTGAAGATCTCTTTAATATCGAGATAGTAGCTTTGTCCCTCTTCCGTCAGCAGCAGCGAACGATTCCTCCGGCGAAACAGCTTAAGCCCCAGAAAATCTTCCAGCGATTTTATCTGATGGCTGACGGCTGCCTGGGTGACGAACAGCTCTTCGGCGGCTTTGGTAAAGCTGAGATGACGCGCCGCGGCGTCAAACACGCGGAGTGCATTAAGAGGAGGAAGGCGTTTCGACATGGTTTTCCGTGCTCGGATCAGGGGCAATACGCATGCGCTTATAAAAAGCGGTCACATATTAGTTTTAGTAATCCGAGGCATTATAAATTGTCCGTTGAGGAAGCTCCAGCAAATACCTATAGTTGCCGCACTTCCTGAGCCGGAACGAAAAGATTTCAGGATTTGTGAGTGAGTTCGCAGATTTCCGGGAAGCTTTTGGCTTGTGGTCGTGATGTTGTGTTTGCATTTTGATCTGCCGCTTTGCAGATCAAGCTTTTAATTCCTGTAGATTTACCCTGTCTGTCCATAGTGATTTTGAATAGCACCGCAAATTGCGGTGCTTTTTTTTTGCCTGCAGCCGACGCCGAAGCGATTACTGCATCTCAACCATCTCTTTGACGTCAGCGCGGTTAATCTGCTGCTTGTTGCCGTTAGCGTCTTTATAGCTGATCATACCGGTATCGCTGTCTACGGAAGGCTTGCCTTCTGAAACAATGGTGCGACCGTCATTGGTATGCATAACGTAATTGCTTGAACACGCGGCCAGAGTAAAAGCCATAGCGCAGACAGCCAGCACTGCTGAAAGTTTTTTCATTTTCTATCTCCTTGTAGATGATTGCATCAAACCACCCGCATGGGCTAACTCTGGTCAAATTGACTAAAGAAGGTTGCTCATTGTGCGGGTTTTGGTTTAAACCTTGCATTAATCAGCATAACGCGCTTTTACAGCTTTGCCAGGAGAGCGCCAGGCTTTTGATCTGGCCCTGTTTATTTGTATGACGAGACAAAGCATGACCGCATTCAATCCCACCGCCTTCCGCCAGCAGTTTCCCGCGCTGAGTGACGCCGGCGTTTATCTCGACAGCGCCGCCACGACGCTCAAGCCCCAGGTGGTCATTGACACCACGCAACAGTTTTACAGCCTGAGCGGCGGCACCGTGCATCGCAGCCAGTACGGCGCGGCGCGTCAGCTCACCGAGCGTTATGAACAGGCGCGCTATCAGGTGGCGCGCCTGCTGAATGCGGAGAACGGCCACCAGATCGTCTGGACGCGCGGCACCACGGAAGCGATCAACCTGGTCGCCAACGGCTGGCTGCTGCCGCGGCTAAAGGCTGGCGACGAGATCCTGGTGAGCGAGGCGGAGCACCACGCCAATCTGGTGCCCTGGCTGATGGTGGCGCAGGCGAGTGGCGCAAAGGTGGTGAAGTGGCCCATCGGTGCCGATCGCCTGCCAGATATCGCGCTGCTGCCGTCGCTGCTTAACGCGCGTACCCGGCTGCTGGCCATCGGCCAGATGTCCAACGTCACCGGCGGCTGCCCGGATCTGGCGCAGGCGATCGCGCTGGCGCACGGCGTCGGCGCGAAAGTTATGGTCGACGGCGCGCAGGGCGTGGCGCACTGCCCAACCGACGTGCAGGCGCTGGATATCGATTTCTACGCCTTTTCGGCCCATAAGCTCTACGGCCCGACCGGCATTGGCGCACTCTATGGCAAAGCCGAACTGCTGGAAGAGATGTCGCCGTGGCAGGGGGGCGGCAAAATGCTGACGCAGGTCGATTTTAACGGCTTCACGCCGCAGCCTGTCCCCTGGCGCTTCGAGGCTGGCACGCCAAACGTGGCGGGCGTGGTGGGACTGAGCGCCGCGCTGAGCTGGTGTGAGCAGCACGACTGGCTGAAAGCGGAGATGTGGAGCCAGCAGCTTGCCAGCCTGGCCGAAGAGCAGCTGGGCGAGTTTCCCGGTTTCCGCAGCTATCGCGCGAGCCGGTCGAGCGTGCTGGCGTTCGATTTTAAAGGCGTGCACCACAGCGATATCATCACGCTGCTGGCGGAACAGGGCATCGCGCTGCGCGCCGGTCAGCACTGTGCGCAGCCGCTGATGGCAGCGCTGGGCGTGAGCGGCACGCTGCGCGTCTCTTTTGCACCCTATAATAATTTGCAGGATGTGGACGCGCTGACGCGCGCCGTCTACACCGCGCTCGACCTGCTGTCGGAGGAGGAAGTATGAGTCACGCCTTGGCTGGCCCGCACCCGTTTGGCGATCTGATTACCCTGGACGGCCTGAAAGAGAAGTTCGCCCATTTTCAGCAGTGGGAGGATCGCTATCGCCAGCTTATCCAGCTCAGCCGCCAGCTGCCTGCCTTGCCGGAGGCGCTGAAAACCGCTGATATCGAGCTAAGCGGCTGCGAAAACCGCGTCTGGCTCGGCAGCCAGCGTCGCCAGGATGGCACGCTGCATTTTTACGGCGACAGCGAAGGCCGCATCGTGCGCGGTTTGCTGGCGGTGCTGCTGACCGCCGTGGAGGGCAAAACGCCGCAGGCGCTGCTGGCGGAAGATCCGCTGCAGCTGTTTGACGAGCTTGGGCTGCGCGCTCAGCTCAGCGCCTCGCGCAGCAGCGGCCTGAAAGCGCTGGCGGAGGCGGTCCATCAGGCCGCGCGCGCGGCGCAGCCCTGAAGGTTACGCCGCCTGACGCGCCGCGCGCGCCAGATACTTCTTCAGCGCATGAGAAACGGCGACAAAGCCGAAGGTAGCGGTCACCATAGTGGCCGCGCCAAATCCCGCTTCGCAATCCATTCTTTTCGGCCCTTCGGCGGTGCTGCGCGCGGCGCAGACGCTGCCGTCCGGCTGCGGATACATCAGCGCTTCGGTAGAGAAGACGCAGTCGATGCCCAGCTTGCCTTTGCTGTTTTTCACCACGCCGAGCGCCTTCAGCCGCTCGCGCAGCTTCGCCGCCAGCGGATCCTGAATCGTCTTCGCCAGATCGGCCACCTGGATCTGGGTCGGATCGATCTGGCCGCCCGCACCGCCGGTGGTGATCAGCGGGATCTTGTTGCGGCGGCACCAGGCGATCAGCGCCGCTTTTGGCCGCACGCTGTCGATGGCGTCGATCACATAGTCGTAGCCCGCCGCCATCAGCTCGGCGGTGTTGTCCGGCGTGATAAAGTCGTCGATGCAGATCACCTCGCAGTCGGGATTAATGGCGCGCAGCCGCTCCGCCATCACCTCGGTTTTCGCTTTGCCGACGTTGCCGTTCAGCGCGTGGATCTGCCGATTGGTGTTGGTAATGCAGACATCGTCCATATCGATCAGGGTAATTTTGCCGATGCCGGTACGCACCAGCGCTTCCGCCGCCCAGGAGCCGACGCCGCCGATGCCGATAACGCAGAAGTGCGCCGCGGCAAAACGCGACAGCGCATCCTGCCCATAAAGACGTGCCGTGCCGCCAAAACGCTGACGCCAGGCGTCGTTAACCACACTCATAATTAACCTTGTTGCTTCATGCGGGCCGCGCGGCCCGCAGAGAATCAGTTTGAACCCAGTAACAGAGAGCCATTATCGCCGTTTTGCGGGTTGCTGAACAGCGGCTGCCCGGCACCCGGCGCGGCCTTCAGCACCCAGACGCGACCATAGTGGTTATAGAAGCCCGCCAGGTGCGCCGCGTCAGGCCCAATACCCTGATAGATATCAAAGTGCTGTCCCTTAATGGCACCGCCGACGTCCAGCGCCACCATCAGGCGCATCTCATACTTACCGTTAAACTTGCCTTTTTCGTTCAGCTGCGGCACTTCCGCCAGCAGCGCGGTTCCCGCCGGGATCAGCGAGCGGTCCGACGCGACAGAGGCCTTCGCCACCAGCGGCACCGCGCTGGCGCCGCGCACTGGCGTATAGGGTTCCGGCTTAAAGAAGACGAACGACGGGTTGGTTTCCAGCAGCGCGCGCACCTCCTGCTCGGAGTGCGATGCCGCCCAGTCGCGAATCGCCTGCATCGACATATCTTCGCGCTTCACCTCGCCGCGATCGATCAGCTCTTTGCCGATGCTGTGATAGGCCCAGCCGTTTTTGCCGCCGTAGCCAAAGAAGGTCATTGGACGGCCGTCGCCGTAGTCAACGTAGCCGCTGCCCTGCACGTCCATAATAAAGTTATCGATCAGCGAATTGCTCCAGCCGATCACATAGCGTTCGTCCAGCGCGCCGTTATAGATAGCAGCGCGGCTCGGCAGCTTCGCACCGCGCTTGCGCGGCGGCATGCGGTAGATGGGGTACTGGAACTCGCCCTGACGCGTATAGCGCGCCTGCACCACCGGCGTGTAGTAGCCGGTAAACTGCACGTTGCCGTAGTTATCGGTTCCTTCCATCTGGAAGGCGTTCAGGCCGAACTGACGCAGCTGGCGCGTGTCGGCGCCCGCCATCAACCAGCTTTCAATCGCGCTGTAGGTGCCGGTATGGCGTCCATACAGCGCGGAAGAGGCGGACTGGATCTGCCGCACCTGCTCGCCAAAATCTCTGCCGTTGACCGGTCGGCCTTTGGCGTTGGGCTGGTTAACCAGCGCCAGCGGCTGTTCCAGCTTGCCGTCTTTATATTGCTGCCCGCGGTCGGTCGGTTTCGAGCTACAACCCGCCAGCAGCGCAAACATTGCACCAGTAAGTGCGTACTTCGCCCAGTGTCCTTTATTCATCGCCATCTCTTTTATTCATCAGTTTTCGCCCCGCGACGATAGCAAAGCGTCTGGCAGATTGAAATCCGCCTTCCCCTTCCCAGTGCGCAGCTGTGCGATAATTAGCCATATGGAGAAAATATTCAGCAAACAATCCCTAATTTGGCGCTTCGCGCGAAAAAGGGGTTGCATCATCAGCTCCAGGAGGTATAGTGCGCATCCACGGACGCGGGATGGAGCAGCCTGGTAGCTCGTCGGGCTCATAACCCGAAGGTCGTCGGTTCAAATCCGGCTCCCGCAACCAACTCTTCTTATGAAGGGACAATGTGAAAAAGACGCAATGCGCACTACGGACGCGGGATGGAGCAGCCTGGTAGCTCGTCGGGCTCATAACCCGAAGGTCGTCGGTTCAAATCCGGCTCCCGCAACCAACTCTTCTTGTGAAGAGAGAATGTGAAAAAGACGCAAAGCGCACTACGGACGCGGGATGGAGCAGCCTGGTAGCTCGTCGGGCTCATAACCCGAAGGTCGTCGGTTCAAATCCGGCTCCCGCAACCAACATTTAAGCACCTTAAGGGTGCTTTTTTGTTTTTGTGCCTTCTGAAAACGGGATGGCGCAGGCCATCCCCTCTTCTGCCGTTAGCGTCGCGCCCCGCCCTTCTCGAAGTAAGCCTTTATGCCGTGAAAAATCGCTTCAGCCACCTGCTGCTGATAGCGGCTGGTACGCAGCTTGCGCTCCTCTGCCACGTTGCTGATAAAGGCGGTTTCCACCAGAATCGACGGAATATCCGGCGCCTTCAGCACCGCAAAGCCCGCCTGATCGACGGTACGCTTGTGCAGATGGTTGATGCGCCCCATACGATGCAGCACCTCTTTGCCGAACGTCAGGCTATCGTGAATGGTCTGGCGCTGCACCATATCGAACATGGTGTGGTCGAGATAGCGATCGCCGCTCTTGCTGACGCCGCCGATAAGATCCGATTCGTTCTGCGTCTGCGCCAGGAAACGGGCCGCCGCCGAGGTCGCACCTTTGGTTGAGAGCGCGAATACCGAGGAGCCGCGCGCGCTGCGGCTGGTAAAGGCGTCGGCGTGTATCGAGACAAAGAGATCGGCGCGCTGCTTGCGCGCTTTCGCCACCCTCACCCGCAGCGGAATAAACACATCCTCGTTGCGCGTCATATAGGCTTTCATATTGGGCTCTTTATCGATCAGCGCCTTAAGCCGTCGCCCCATCTTCAGCACGATATCTTTTTCACGCGTTTTGTATTTGCCGTGCGCGCCGGGATCTTCGCCGCCGTGACCTGGATCGATCATCACGATCAGCGGTCGGTCGCGTCCCGCCTTGCCGGGCAGCGGCGCGGACGCCGGCTCGTTGCGTTCCAGATCGCCCTGGTTGTAATCCTTCAGCAGCGCCAGCAGCGGATCGTCTTCCGCGCTATGCTGGCTCGGATAGAGATCCACCACCAGCCGGTGTTTGATCCCGGCCACCGGCGCCAGCGTAAAGGTTTTCGGCGCGACGTTGCGCTTCAGCTCCAGCACGATGCGCACGGTATTGGCGTCAAACTGCCCGACCCGCGCATTTTTAATAAAGGGATCGCTTACGCGCACCAGCTTGTCGACGCCTTTCAGCACCGGATTGAGATGCATATTTGCGATATCAATGACCAGCCGATCCGGATGCGAGAGCGCAAACTGCTTATAGTGAAGCGGCACGCTGGACTCCAGCGTCATGCGCGAATAGGTCGAAGATGGCCAGATGCGAACCGCGACGATATGGTTTTTTGCCGCCAGGCCTGTGCGGCTGACGCTCAGTAGCAATAATGCGCCGGTACCCTGCAGGAGCCTTCTGCGGGAAATAAGGGGATTTGATTCTGACATGCCGCTCCAGCTGCTCTGTTCTGTCTAAAAAAGCGCCACTTTAATAAACGGCGCTGAAAACTTTAGCCCATCCTTTTGGCTAAGTCATCCTGGAAAAGCTAAATAATGCAGTCTCTTAGCTGCCAGCGCACCCGAAAAAACGTAAATTTACGTCAGGTTTACCGCTTGCAAATAGCGCCCTAAAAGAATAAAAATACAAAAATTACGAATAATCATTCATTGAGGTTTGCCGTGAAGGAACGTAGTACTGAGCTGGTTCAGGGTTTTCGCCACACCGTTCCCTATATCAATGCCCATCGTGGCAAGACCTTTGTCATCATGCTGGGCGGCGAAGCGATCGAGCATGAGAATTTCTCCAGCATCGTTAACGATATCGGCCTGCTGCACAGTCTCGGCATTCGCCTGGTGGTGGTCTATGGCGCGCGTCCGCAGATTGACGCCAGCCTCGCGGCGCATCAGCTGGAGCCGGTTTACCACAAGTACACCCGCGTCACCGACGCCCAGTCGCTGGAGCTGGTAAAGCAGGCGGCGGGACGGCTGCAGCTCGACATCACGGCGCGACTCTCAATGAGCCTCAACAATACGCCGCTGCAGGGCGCGCATATCAACGTCGTCAGCGGCAACTTTATTATCGCGCAGCCGCTGGGCGTGGATGACGGCGTCGATTACTGCCACAGCGGGCGCATTCGCCGCATCGACGAAGAGGCGATCCATCGTCAGCTGGATAACGATGCGATCGTACTGCTCGGCCCGGTGGCGGTTTCCGTTACCGGCGAAAGTTTTAACCTGACGTCAGAAGAGGTCGCCACCCAGCTGGCCATTAAGCTGAAGGCGGAGAAGATGATCGGCTTCTGCTCCGAGCAGGGGGTGCCGCGCCGCGACGGCACCATTATCTCCGAGCTGTTCCCGAACGACGCGCAGGCGCGCATCGACGAGATGGAGAGCGACGGCGACTACCTTTCCGGCACGGTGCGCTTCCTGCGTGGCGCGGTGAAAGCCTGCCGCAGCGGCGTGCGCCGCAGCCATCTGATTAGCTATCAGGAAGATGGCGCGCTGTTGCAGGAGCTCTTCTCGCGCGACGGTATCGGCACGCAGATCGTAATGGAGTCGAGCGAGCAGATCCGCCGCGCCACCATTAACGATATCGGCGGCATACTTGAGCTTATCCGCCCGCTGGAGCAGCAGGGTATCCTGGTGCGTCGCTCGCGCGAGCAGCTGGAGATGGAGATCGACAAGTTCACCATTATCATTCGCGACAACCTGACCATCGCCTGCGCGGCGCTCTACCCTTTTATGGATGAGAAAATCGGCGAAATGGCGTGCGTGGCGGTGCATCCGGACTATCGCAGCTCGTCGCGCGGCGAGATGCTGCTGCAGCGCGTTGCGCTTCAGGCGCGGCAGATGGGGCTGGAGAAGCTGTTCGTACTCACGACGCGCAGCATTCACTGGTTTCAGGAGCGCGGTTTTACGCCGGTGGATATTGAGTCGCTGCCGGAGAGTAAAAAGCAGATGTATAACTATCAGCGGCGCTCAAAGGTGCTGATGGCCGACCTGACCTGAGTGGCCAGCCGGCTCCTCTTTCGGGCGGCCCCGTAGCTGATTGCGCGAGCGGCATGGGCCGTGGAGCAAAGCGTCCTGCCTTCGCTCCTGATGTGCCCTTTATACCAGACTTAGCCTTTCCACCAGCCCGCTGCGGCGCTGGGTTTGCAGCTGCACCGCGCGCTGGAACACTGCCGGTTCGCTGTAGAGCGTCAGCCGCTTGCGCGCGCGGGTAATGGCGGTATAGACCAGCTCGCGCGTCAGCACCGGCGAGAACTGGGCCGGCATGACCAGCGCGGTATGCTCGAACTCCGATCCCTGCGACTTATGCACCGTCATCGCCCAGGCGGTGTCGTGCGGCGGCAGGCGACTCGGCTGCACCGCCTTCACCGAACCGTCCGGCAGCGGGAAAAAGACCTTTAGCTGATTCTCTGCATCGCGCAGGGTAATGCCGATATCGCCGTTGAACAGCCCCAGCGCGCTGTCGTTGCGCGTTACCATGACCGGCCGCCCCGCATACCAGCGGCTGCCGATCGCCGGACGCCGGATACGCTGCAGCTGCACCAGACGCTGCTCGATGCGCTGGTTCAGCCCCTGCACGCCAAACGGCCCGTCGCGCAGGGCGCAAAGCAGCTGGTAGCGGCTAAAGGCCAGCAGGATCTCCTCTACCGGCGCGCGCGACTGCACTAACTTCAGGAAAGGCTGGTAACCCTCCGCCACCGCGTCAAGCATCGCCTGATAGGCTTCGCCGCTCTGCAGCGCCTGAAAATCGATATCTTCAAAGGCGGCGCTAAATACCGACTCAACGGCGCGCGCGTCGCCGAGATTGACCGCCCGCGCCAGCTGCCCGATGCCCGACGTCGCATCAAAGCGGTAACTTTTACGCAGCAGACAGATGCTGTCGCGCACGTCGGGCGCGCCCGCGTCATCCGCGCCGTCGAGCGCGCACTGCGTCAGCGCCGCCAGCTGCTGCGCGCGCGACAGGCTGTAGCCCGTTTCCGCGCAGCGGCAGATGTCGCCCAGCACGGCGCCCGCTTCCACCGACGCCAGCTGATCGCGATCGCCGAGGAAAATCACGCGCGCGTGATCGGGCAGTGCGGCAATCAGCTTTGCCATCATCGAAAGATCGACCATAGAGGCTTCATCCACCACCAGCACGTCGAGGTGAAGCCGGTTGGCGGCGTGATAGCGCAGCCGCTGCGTATCGGGCTGGGCGCCCAGCAGACGGTGCAGCGTTGTCGCTTCGCTGGGAAAACGCGCCCGCTCTTCGTCGCTGACCGACAGCGCCTGCAGCGCCTGACCGAGAGATTCGGTCAGGCGCGCCGCCGCTTTGCCGGTCGGCGCTGCCAGCTGAATACGCAGGTTGCTGCCGCTCAGGCGGATCATCGCCGCCAGCAGCTTTGCCACGGTAGTAGTTTTGCCAGTGCCGGGACCGCCGGAAATCACGGCGGTTTTACGCGTCAGCGCCACGGCGGCGGCGATTTTTTGCCAGTCATCGGGCCGATCGCCAAACAGCGCGCTCAGCACGTTCTGCGCGGCGGCGATATCCATCTCCGCCATCTCTGCCTGCCGGGTGAAAAAGTGCGCCACCCGGCCTTCACTTTGCCACAGGCGATGCAGATAGAGACGCTCATGATTGAGCACCAGCGGCGTGGCGATGCCGCCGTCGCTCAGCGCCGGCCAGCCCGCCAGCGCCGTTTTCCAGCACTGTGGCGCGCCCGCTGCGCGCCACAGCGCCTTAGCCAGTTCGGGATGGCGTCCGGCGAAAAGCGCCTCGGGGGTCAGCTGCGCCAGCGGCAGGCAGACGTGACCGTCCCCCGCTTCGGCGCTGACGCAGGCGGCCGCCAGCAGCCAGGCGGGCTGCGAGGCGTCGGCCAGCAGCCGCGCAAACTGAAGATCAAGCGACCGCAGCAGACGCTTCTCTACCGCCTGATCGAGCAGTGACACAATGTCCGTCATACTTCTTCCTCTTTCGGGCGACGAAACAGCGCGTCCAGTCCGGCAACGAAGGAGGCCGTTGGCCGCGCGGTAAAGATGCCATTTTGCGGCGAACTGCCGTCGACGCCGCGCAAAAACAGATAAAACACGCCGCCAAAGTGGCGCTCATAGTCGTAGTCGGGCAGGCGATGCTGCAGATAGCGGTGCAGCGCCAGCGTATAGAGCTGGTACTGCAAATCGTAGCGATGATCCACCATCGCCTGCGCCATCGCTTCCGGGGTATAGGCCGCTTCGCTCTCCCCCAGCCAGTTGGATTTGTAATCCAGCAGATAATATTGACCGTTCCAGCGAAACACCAGATCGATAAAGCCTTTCAGCATGCCCTGTACCTGATGGAACTCCAGCCGGGGCGCGCGCGCCGACAGCGCATCGTGCTGCCGCATCAGCGCATCGAGCTGCGGAGCGTTCAGCATGCGCTCCAGCGGCAGATAAAAGGCCATCTCCACCAGCCGGTCTCGGTTGTTCAGCGCCCCCAGCGTCAGGCCGTCGCGGTTAAGCGGCGTATGCAGCACGCGCGCGATCCAGGCCTCCAGCACCGGTAGCCAGTGGGGCGGATAGCCGTTCTGTTCCAGCTGCGTTTCCAGCAGCGCCCTGTCCGGCGGACGGGTAAAATCGATAGATTCAAACAGGCCGTGCAGAAAGGTGCCCGGCGCCGCGCCGCGCGGGAAGTGATGCGGCGTCAGCGCGCTTTCCGCCTCCCCGCCCTCTTCGCCCGCTGCGTCGATATCGAACGTCGGCATCGCCTCCAGCAGCGGCGAACTGCTGTGCTGCTGAAGCCCGGAATAGCTGGTGACGCGCCAGGCGTCGCGCAGGTCGCGCGTTACCTGACGGCTGCTGAGCGCATCGTCGGGCTGCGCCTGTTCACGCCAGTTTTCGCCGGGGATCAGATCGTCGCACAGCACTTCGGTATCCGCATCCGCCAGCGTCGCCAGGCAGGCGCGCAGGCGGTCGGCGTCGCCGCTCTCTCCCTGCTGCACCAGATAGCCCAGCGCGCTTTTGTGGAGATCGCTGTCGCCCTCTTTTTTGCGCGCGCCTTTAAACAGCGGCGCAATGCCGACGCTGCAGTGAAACACCGAGCGGGTTAAGGCGACGTAGAGCAGGCGCAGATCTTCCGCCAGACGCTCCTGCTCCGCCAGCGCCAGACTCTGCTCGTCGCCCTGCACGTCGAGCAGCGTGGCAAAGCTCTCACGATCGTGATAGAGCGCGCTGGCCGCTTCGCGAAAGCCCGCGGCGAAAGGCAGCCACACCAGCGGATACTGCAATCCTTTGGATTTGTGGATAGTGACGATCTGCACCAGATGGCGGTCGCTCTCCAGCCGCAGCTGCTGCTCCGCCGACTGGCTGTTGGGCCGGGCGATCTGCTGGGCGAGAAAGCGCACCAGCGCATGCGGGCTGTCGAGGTGGGTCGACGCCTCCTGCAGCAGCTCGCCCAGGTGCATCAGGTCGGTAAGCCTGCGTTCGCCGTTCTCCGACGCCAGCATATTTTCCGCCAGCTGCCGCTGGTTCATCACGTCGCGCAGCATCGGCAATACGCCGCGCTGGTGCCAGAGCTGCTGCCAGCCGGCAAACTGCTCGACCAGCGCATCCCATTCGCGCTCGTTCTGGCTCAGCCTGTCCAGCGAGGCGGCGTCGATGGCAAAGATCGAGGTCGCCAGGGCGCTGCGCAGCAGACGCTCCTGCTCCGGTGCCTGTACCGCCTGCAGCAGCCACAGCAGCTCGCGCGCCTCGGGCGTGGTGTAGACGCTGTCGCGGTTAGAGAGATAGACCGACGGAATCGACAGCCCGTTCAGCGCGTCGCGGATCAGGCCCGCCTCGTTACGGCTGCGCACCAGCACGGTAATATCGGACGCCTGCACCGGCCGCAGATCGTCGCCCTTGCCCAGCAGCGCACGTCCCTGCTGCCCGGCGACCAGCCAGCGGCTGATATCGGCGGCGCACTGCTGCGCCATAAACTGCTGATAGTCGCTGACGCCGACGCCGTCACCCGGCTGCAGCCAGAAGCGCAGCGCCGCCTGCGGCTGCGCATCTTTCAGCAGCGTCAGCGGCTGGTTCGGCCCGGCGGGATGAACCGGCTGAAACGGGATCGCCTCGAAGAGAAACGGTGACGCCATGCGGGCGAAAAGGCGATTAACGCTCTGCACCATGCCCGGCGACGATCGCCAGTTGGTATCCAGCGTGTAGTGCGCGCTGACCTCGCTGCGGGCGCGCAGATAGGTAAAGATATCGGCGCCGCGGAAGGCGTAGATCGCCTGTTTGGGATCGCCGATCAGCAGCAGTGCCAGCTCGGGCTGATGAAGATAGAGCGTGCGGAAAATACGATACTGCTGCGGATCGGTATCCTGAAATTCGTCGATCAGCGCCACCGGATAACGGGCGCGAATGGTCTCGGCCAGCAGCGCGCCGCCCGGCTGCTGCAGCGCCTCGTCGAGGCGGCTCAGCAGATCGTCGAAGCCAAGCAGCGCGCGCAGGCGCTTCTCTTTACGCACCGCGTCGCGCACCTCTACCAGCGCGCGGGCGATCACCAGATCGCGCAGCGACAGCGGCTCGGCGAGAAACGCCTCTACCGCCTGGAACAGCGGATGCTGCGGCGGCTCGCCTTTTTTGGTCTTCTCCACCAGCACGCGCTGGGCGAAACGCTCCAGCTCTTTCGGGAAGAGATAGTCGGTGGTTTCGCTGTTGGCCCACTGGGTGATTTTTGCCACCCAGAGCGGCAGATATTTACTGCTGTAGCTGCGTTTATCCACCCCGGACTGGCTGATAATGCCTTCTACTTCGTCGCTTACCGCCTGCCACTGCCGCTTCATTTCGCTGATGCGCGCCAGGTTGGCGGCGTGGCGCGTCGCCAGGGTTTCGTCATCGGCAGGCGGACGTTTCAGCCGCGGCGACTCGCCCTGCAGCCAGGGCCGCAGCGTCAGCAGCAGGCTTTCCGGGCCGTTCCACTCTGCGACGATGGCACGCGCCACCTCCAGCGTCAGCGGGTAGCAGTGGCGTCGCCAGAAGTCCGCCGTCGCCTGCTTAAACAGCGCCGCCTCATCCTCTATCAGCTCCTGCTCAAACAGCATGCCGGACTCAAAGGCGTTCAGGTTAAGCATGCGCTGGCAGAAGCCATGAATGGTAAATATCGCCGCTTCATCCATCTGACGCTCCGCCGCCAGCAGCAGCGAAGCGGCCTGCGCGAGATCGTTAATCTGCTCCAGCAGCTGCGCCAGCACCGGATTGTTGCTGGCGCCGCGCACGCAGGCCAGGCGCAGCTCGTGAATATTTTCGCGGATGCGCCCGCGCAGTTCAGCGGTGGCGGCCTCGGTAAAGGTCACCACCAGTATCTCTTCCACCGACAGCGGACGGCTGTAGCTGTTTTCGCCGCCCAACCCCAACAGCAGGCGTAGATAGAGCACGCCGATGGTAAAGGTTTTGCCGGTGCCCGCCGAAGCCTCGATCAGACGCTCGCCGCGCAGCGGCAGCGTCAAGGGATTCAGCGATTCAGGGTAACTCATTGCGTCTCACTCTTAACCGGTAGCGACTGCTGCAGTTTCGCTATCTCATTCCAGGTTTTCCAGCCAGGCAGCCGCGCAAAGGCGACGCTTTCCGCGCTGTTGCCGGCAATTTGTGACGTCATCGCCATGCCCTCTTTCTGCAGCACGGCGCGATGGAAGAAGTCCGCCAGCGCGCCCGGCGTCAGCTGCTGGAGCTGCGCGATCACCTTCTGCCGCGTATCGAAGGCGTAGTTCTGGCGATCGAAGTCGCGGCTATAGCGCGACGCCTCTTCGTCGAGGGTCTGCGGCCGCTGATTCAGCTGGTTAATCATCGCCTGCTGATACTGCGCGAAGTCGCTCTGCGGCATGGCGCGCAGCCGCTTTTCTGCCTGCGGGTAGAAGGCCTGATAGCGCTGCAGCAGATAAGCGGGCTGCTTGCTGTTGCTCTGCAGCAGGAAGCCGATACCCCACTGGCGGCCGATCGGCATCTGGAATGCGAAGACCGCATAGCCCAGCTGCTCTTCGGTGCGCAGCTGGTTGTAGAACCAGGGCTGCACGATCTGGCTCAGCATCGAACTGCTCGCCATGCTCTGATATTCGCCGTAGCCGAGCGGCACATAGAGCGCCGCCAGCGCTGAATCGGTGCTGCTGCCCGCTTTTTGCAGGTTAGCTTTCACCGGCTTAGCAAAAGAGACGTAGCTGTTGCGCCAGTGCTGCGTGCCCTGCGTCTGCATCTGCTGCTTCAGCTCGCGGCCCAGCTGGGTCACGCTGTCGGCGCTGAGGTTGCCTACCGCCAGCAGTTCAGGGGTCGCATGATGGATCAGATTGTCGCGATACGCCACTACCTCATCAAGCGCGATCGCGTTGACCAGCGCGCGGCGCGTCTCACGCTGCGTATAGGGCAGCTGCGACAGCATTTGCATCGGCTGGATCGCCAGCTCGAACGCCTTGCCCTTATCCGCCGCGTCCAGCTGATCCAGATACCAGGATTTCGCCTGCTCCAGCTGCTGCGGTGTCGGCTGGAAGGCGGCGTAGCCTTCTACCAGCTTTTTCAGCAGCGTTGGCAGCCGCTGGGTAAAGCCGCTGGCGCTGAATACCAGCCCGTCATTTTCGCTGGTGGAGAAGCTGATGCCGCCCACCGAGGCCTGCGAGTTAAGCTCATCCAGCGCCAGGCTGGAGAGATAGTCATTCAGGCCAAACAGCACCTGCTGACGCGCGTCGCTGATGGCGTGCGGGTTGCGCAGCGCCAGCATCACCGAGGCTTTCGGCTCGCTGGCGTAAAAACGGCTCGGCATCCAGTAGATCGGCATGCCGAAGTCGTTGGGCAGTGAGACCGGATGGGCATAGCTTTTACCATCCTGCGGGATCAGGGTGAAGTCGTCAGGAATATAGGGGTTCAGCGTCGGCATCGAGAGGTGGATCTGGCTGGCGCGCTGACGCCACTCTGCAAAGGTCTGCTCGCTGATGCGATCGACCTGATAGGGCGCATTAACGAAGTAGGCCTCTTTGTTGTGCGGCTCCTGCGGGCTGATATACCAGATGCGCGCCTTCTGCGGCGTCATCTCATCGAGGCGCGCGTTGATGGCGGCGGCGTCATAGTCATCGGCCAGGTAAGGCGCATCCAGCGTATGCTCCACCGGCACGCGCAGCATGGTGTCCGCCAGCCATTCAATGTAATCCATATCGCGCGTCAGCGAGGGATAGCGAAAATCGAGCGCCAGGACGTGAGAGACCTCGTCAAAGTAGCGCTTGTCGATACCCTGCTCGCGCAGCATGGCGATATAGCTAAAAATCGCCGCCACCACTTCGTCGCGCTGCGCCAGACCTTTATCGGTGAGCGAGGCGGTAATGGCGAAGACACCGCTGCTGCGTTCGCTCATCGGGTCGGCGCCGGCATTGACGCCGTCGGCCAGTCCGCGCTTCTGCAGCCAGTCGGCCAGGGTATTTTTGCTGCGGTTGCCGATCAGATAGCCGATCAGCGTATCGGTCTTGCTGCGGAAGCGGTCGCTGTTATTAGCGATGCGAAACTCAATTTTTAGCTGCTTGCGCGGCTGCGCCGGCACGTAGTGGATCACGATGCCCTGCTGCGCCTCGGTCACTACGGGCACGTCGATAGCGGGCACCGTGGCATCGTGGCTGGCGATGCGGCCAAAGGTGTTGGCGGCGATCTGCGCCATCTCCGGCAGCGGTTTATTGCTGTAGAGCACCGCCTTCATCAGGTTGGCGGAGTAGTGGGTGTGATAAAACGCCGACAGCGCGTCGAGCAGTTTGCTGTCCGGCTTATCCTTCAGCGTGTCGAGGTTGCCGCCGGAAAAGCGCGAGCCGGGGTGCGCCGGATTAAGCGTCTCTGCGCCGACCTGTGCCATACGCAGGCCGTCGCGCGAGCGCGCCATCGTCAGCTCGGCATTTACGGCGTTGCGTTCGCGATCGGCGTTGACCGGATCGAGCAGCGGCGCGGCCAGCGCATCCGCCATGCGGTCCACCGCTGGCTCCAGCGCGTCGTTTTCCACCTCAAGGTAGAACGCGGTGCGGTAGGAAGCGGTGCTGGCGTTGTGGCTGCCGCCGTGCTTTTTCAGAAACTCCGCCAGGTTATCCGGCTGCGGATAGCGCTGCGATCCCATCAGCACCATATGCTCGAGGAAGTGCGCCAGCCCGAGCTGCCGATCGGGATCGTCCAGCGAGCCGATGGGCAGGGTAAGCGCCGCCAGCGACTTCGGCGCCTGCGCGTCGGAGACCAGCAGCACCATCAGCCCGTTGTCGAGCCGGACGGCCTGATACTGGCGCGGATCGTTGTCGCTTTTGCGAATGGTTTCATTGACCGCCGTCCAGCCCGTCGCGGCCTGCGCCTGCGCGGCGCAGGCCGTCAGGCTCAACATCAGCGCCGCTATCCAGCGAGCGTATCTACGCATGTAAACCCCTTCTGTTACCCTTGAAACTGCGCTGTCAGGCAGGCGCAGCCGAAAATGGTTCAAACTGACGTACCTTGTTATCGGGCGTCGACGCGTCAGCGCTCGTCGCACCGCTTGCTATTCATCATCCAGGTGGGCCTGCAGCACCGGCAGATACCAGCGCTGCGCGGCCTCGGTGATCTGCGTAAGCTGCGCCTCGTTCAAGACGCGGCATAGCCGCTGCAGGTAGGGATCGCCGCCCTCGCCCTCCAGCTGATAGCCACCGGTCCAGGCCTGCAGCAGGCGATTGCGCGCCTTGATCTGGGTCGCCTCGTCCAGCAGCAGCTGCCGCGTTTTTTTATCGTAACTCGCCGTCAGCCAGGCGCCGCCGCTCTTGTTGAGCAGCAGCAGCGGCTGCGACATGCCTTGCTTATAGCCCTGCATATAGTGCGTCAGCATCGCCTGCGCCTCTGACTGCGCCACCGCCGCAAAGCGCCAGCGGCTCTTTTCCCGGCCCATCATGCGGCTTTCGCCGTCGCCGCCCAGCGCGCAGTAGATAAGATGCTCCAGCCAGAGCAGCAGCCCATCGTTCATGTTCAGCACGCCAGGACGCCAGCGCAGCAGGCCGTCACGCTGAACCTGCGTCAGCCAGCCGGTCAGCGTGACGCCGTCGAGCGGCAGACTCACCTCCCAGCTTTCGCCTTCGCTGCGCTGCTCAACCACCGCCGCCGCGACCTCCTGCATCTCTTCCTGCTGCGCCTGCCAGAACAGCTCGCCGAAGGCCCCGTAAGGCAGGTTGCCCGCCGCGCGATGCAGGGCGTAAAGACGCTGCGTGTCCTCCCCCTCCACCAGCGCGTTCAGCAGCTCGGCGTTGATCTGGTAACGTTCCAGGCTATCGAGCGCGAAAGGCTCGTTGTCCGACAGCTCCGTCTCTTCCAGCCAGAAGGCGACGCCGAGCCGCTGGTGAAACCAGGCGCGCACCGGATGCCGCCAGAAGCGCAGGAACTGTTCGCAGGAGACCGATTCCATCTCCGGCAGCGGCAGCGGCTGCACAAAGTCGGGCTGCGCCTCGCCTTTTCCCTGCGCGGCGGGCAGCCACTCGCGCGCAAAGCTGTGACAGCGCGACTGCGGCTGAAAGTTTTCGGCAGCGAAGGGCATACGGCTGTGTAGATGCTGAATATGCCGCTGCACGCGCTGCGCGCTCTCGTCCAGCTCTTTCGCCTCGTCGCCGGGCAGGCAGAAGCTCTGGCCGATATAATCCAGCAGCTCTGTGACCAGCACCGAGGGATAGCGTTCCGTATTATCCTGAATTGCGCGACCGATATAGCTGATATAGAGCCGATCCTGCGCCGACAGCAGCGCCTCAAGAAACAGATAGCGGTCGTCGTCGCGTCGGCTGCGATCGCCTTTGCGCGTCTGCTGCTGCATCAGGTCGAAGCCCGGCGCCGGCAGCGTACGCGGATAGACGCCGTCGTTCATGCCGAGCAGGCAGACGACGCGGAAGGGAATCGAACGCATCGGCATCAGCGTGCAAAAGTTAATCTGGCCGGCGAGAAAGCGCTGGCTGATACGCTGCTGATCGAGGCGCGCGCGCAGATCGTCGCGCAGCAGCGTCACCGGAATCGCAGCCTCATAACGCGCCGCCTGGCCATATTCGATTAGCTGTTTCCACTGCTCCTCTACCAGCAGCAGCGCCGCTTCCGCTTCGGCGTCGCCGTGGAAGAAGTCGTTGATCATCTCCCGACAGAGCGGCAGCCAGCCTTCCAGCGGCCGCGACTCGCTGAGCCGGGCGCGCCAGTGGTTTAGCCGCATCAGCAGCTCCGCCAGATGTCCAGCCAGCTCGCCGACCAGTCCGCTCGATTCGTCATAGGGCAGAATGCCCTGCCAGTCGCCGTGATGGCTCTCCATCGCATAGCCCAGCAGCATGCGCTCGAGGCCAAAGCGCCAGGTGTGCTGGCCGGTGACCGGCAGCGCCAGCGCTTCGGCGCTGTCGTCGTCCAGCCCCCAGCGCACGCCCGATTCATCCACCCAGCGGCGCAGCAGGCGCAGGCCGCTCTCATCCACCGAAAAACGGTTCGCCAGCGCCGGCACCTCCAGCAGCGCCAGCACATCTTCCGCGGCAAAGCGGCTGTCAGGCAGCGCCAGCAGGCTCAGAAAGGCGAAGATCGCCGGATGCGCCTGGCTGGCGCGGCGATCGGAGATAGAGAACGGCAGATAGCGATCGGCGGGCGCGTTAGCGAAAACCGCCTGAATAAAGGGAGCGTAGCTGTCGATATCGGCCACCATCACGATAATATCGCGCGGCTTGAGCCCAGGATCCGCCTCCATCATCGCCAGCAGATGATCCTGCAGCACTTCCACCTCGCGCTGGGCGCTGTGGCAGATCTGCACGCTGATCGAACGATCGTCAGGATCGAGCGGACGCTTGTTGCCGCTCCAGGCCAGCTCCTCCGCGCTCAGCCCCAGCACCGCGTTATCCTGCAGATTCAGCAGGTCGTGCTGCATGGCGTGCAGCAGATTATCTTCCTCAACCTCGACAAAGGCGTCGACGTCATCCGCCTCGTCCATCTGGCTGAGCAGGAACAGGTTGTCGCGGCCCAGCTTGCCCCAGGAGGCGAGCAGCGGGTTGCTGAGCTGCTGTTCGCCTTCGGCGTTGAAGCGCGCGGGCGCCTCAAGCGGATCGCTGAAGAGATCGCGCGACTCGTCGCTGTCGAGGCGGCGACGCTGGCGGCTCTGCAGCTTCGCCAGAAAGGCGTAATCCTGAATATCGCCCCAGTAATCGCGGCAGGGATTGGTGAACAGCAGATGAATATCGATATGGCGGCCCAGCGCCTGCAGCGCCTGCAGATAGACCGGCGGCAAGGCGGATATACCGCAGATAAAGACGCGCTTCGGCAGGCTGGGCGGCGCCTGCTCGGCCCGCTCCAGCGTCTGAATAAAGCGCGCGTAGAGATTAGCGCGGTGCCATTTCGGCTGTCCCAGCGCATCGGTGTAGGCCACCAGATCGCGCCACAGCGCCGACTGCCACAGCTGCGCGTCGCCCAGCCCCTCTACCAGCTCGCCCTGCTCCCAGCGATTCAGCCAGTCGGCGCGGTAAACCAGATACTGATCGAAGAGATCGGCGACGCGAGAGCAGAGCTGGAACAGCTTGCGCTTGTCGCTGTCGTCGTGCAGGTAGTGGCGCAGCGAAACAAACGCCTCCTCGGTCAGCAGCGCCGGCAGGCGATGCATCAGCTTCCAGCTCATGCTGGCTTTGGTAAAGGCGCTTTCGGCGGGAATATCCGGCAGCACGCGCACGAACATATCCCAGATAAAGGAGGCGGGAAGCGGAAAGTCGATATTGGCGGCGATGCCGAAGGTGTGCGCCAGCTCCATCTGCAGCCACTGCGCCATACCGGGACTCTGCACCAGCACGGTTTCAGCGGCGAAAGGATCGCTGAGGGGGTCATGTTCTATCACCGCTGCCGCGAGAATCTTCAGAACATCGAGCTGGTTTGAGTGATAAACGTGAAACATGGAAACTCCTGTGGTGACACTGTCTGGCGCGGCAAAGCGGCAGACTGGTCACTCTACCGCGTATCGCCTGGGTTGCCCATAGTGCGCGGGCGCTTTTGCCTCTCAGCAGCGTAAACGCGTCAGCGTGGCGTGCGCCCCGTAAGGCCCGCTCACCTCGGCGCGCGCCAGGGTGCAGGTGGAGATCGTGCCGCTGTGCTGCAGTGAGGTGCGCCAGCCCGCGACCTCGTGGCCCATCAGACGCTGCGCGGCGACGCGCGCCGCAGCGCGCTGCTGCCACTGCTGGCTGAAGCCCTGCGCCAGGACGCGATGATACTGCAGCAGCGCGCTGACGCTGGTCGCCAGCAGCAGCAGCGCAAACAGCGCTTCCGGCATGCTAAACCCGCGCTGCCTACAGGCAGCGCGCCCCCGCCAGCGGGCAGTAGTCGATCCAGCCGTGCGGCAGCGCTCTGATGCGCGCGCCTTCCAGCGCCACCCAGCGCCACAGCGCCTGTTCGCTCGCCGCCGCGCGGCCTTTAAGTAACGCCCGTTCATCCCCAGCCCTCTGTAAACAGCTTTGCCAGCCCTGTTCCGGCGCCTGCTGGCAGCCCGGCAACGTCGGCCAGCTCAGCGTCAGCCCCCACTGCAGCGCCGACTGCGCCGCCCAGAAATCGCGATAGTGCTGCCGCTCATCCGCCACCAGCGACATCCCCTGCTCCAGCCGTTCCCGGCTGGCGTGCAGCGTCAGGCTGCCTGCCAGCAGGATCGTCAGTACCATGCCCAGCGCGCTGTTGCCTTGCTGATTCACAAATTCTCTCCTTCAACCCAGCTCTCCAGCCTTTCCAGCCAGCGCCCGGCGCGCCCGGCCAGCCGCAGTTTAATCAGCGCGCCCGCGCGTTCGACGCTGAACTGCTCAACGGTGAGAAACGCAGGATCGGTCAGGCGCTCCCAGCCGGTTCCATCGCAGCTATCCACGCCGCGCTGGGTTTCCAGCTGCTTTTGCCGCAGCCGGAAGCCGTAGTAATCGCTGTCGCTGTGGGTCACGCCTTCCCATTTGCCGTTGCTGTTGTCGTCCCAGCGCAGCAGCAGGCAGCTGGCGGAGAAGCTCAGCGCCGCGCCGCCGCACTCGCCGTTGCAGTAGCCGGCGCGGCGCACCGCTTTTTCCAGCGTCTGCATCAGCTGCTGCAGATCCTCCTGCAGCTGAACGCGCTGCTGCAGGCGCAGGCTTTCCCCAGTGAGCAGCGGTAAAAATCGTCCCGCGCTCAGCATCAGCACGGCGCTGACGGCCATCGCCACCAGCATCTCCAGCAGGCTGAATCCCGCTATCTTCAGTCGCACCCCTGCTCCTCCGGCTGGCAGAGCCGAATGCGGCCGCGGGCGGAGATGATCAGCCGCAGCCTGCCGCTGGCGTTGCCGAACGCCAGGCTGCCCGCCTTCGCCATATTGCGGCGGCCGTAGAAGCCCGGCTCGCCCTGCAGCGCGGTCAGGCTAATACCGGAATAAGGCGCCACAAACCGCAGCCGTCCGCCGCGCGCGCAGCCGCCGTCGGGTTTCGGGCCGCTGCCCAGACAGCCGCGCTCGCCCGGTATCAGCCAGAGCGCGCGATCCTGGTTCTGCCAGTTGGCCTGGGCGCGCAGCCGCTGTAAAAAGCCCTGCAGCTGTTGCGCCGTCTCGCGCAGCTGCTGTCGCTGCTGCCAGCGCTGCCAGCCCTGCAGCGCGCCGAGGCTGAGGCTGCCGATGATGACCAGCACGATCAGCAGCTCCGGCAGCGTAAAACCTCTGTCTCTCTCTTTTTCCATGACGCAACTCTGCCGCGCCGCGCGCGCCGCCGCCAGCGGTGCAGAGGGGAGATGCGCGCCGCTTTCCCGCCAAAATGATCCGGTTGCAGGCGGCCACAAAGAGATGCGAAGAGAGGCGCAAAATCAGGATAAAAAAAGCCCCGGCGAGCAGGGCTGCGCCGGGGCCTGATTACCGCAGAGCGAGTCGCTACACCGCGACCGGTGCCTTAATGGCCGGATGCGGATCGTAGCCTTCGATCTCAAAGTCCTCGAAGCGGTAGTCGAAGATCGAGTCGGGCTTGCGCTTAATCACCAGCTTCGGCAGCGCACGCGGCTCGCGCGTCAGCTGCAGGCGCGCCTGCTCCAGATGGTTGCTGTAGAGGTGGGTGTCGCCGCCGGTCCAGACAAAATCGCCCACCTGCAGATCGCACTGCTGCGCCACCATATGCACCAGCAGCGCATAGCTGGCGATATTGAATGGCAGGCCGAGGAAAATATCGCAGGAGCGCTGATAGAGCTGGCAAGAGAGCTTGCCGTCCGCCACGTAGAACTGGAAGAATGCGTGGCACGGCGCCAGCGCCATCTCGTCCAGCTCACCGACGTTCCACGCCGAGACGATAATGCGGCGTGAGTCGGGATCGCGCTTCAGCTGTTCGATAACCTTTGCAATCTGGTCGATCTCTTCGCCGCGCGCATTGCCCCAGCTGCGCCACTGTTTGCCGTAGACCGGGCCGAGGTCGCCGTTTTCATCCGCCCACTCGTCCCAGATAGTGACGTTGTTCTCTTTCAGGTAGCCGATATTGGTCTCCCCTTTCAGGAACCACAGCAGCTCGTGAATGATAGAGCGCAGATGAACTTTTTTCGTGGTCACCAGCGGAAAGCCGTCCTGCAGGTTGAAACGCATCTGGTGGCCGAAAATCGACAGCGTGCCGGTACCGGTACGGTCAGATTTCGGCGTGCCGTGGTCCAGCACGTATTGCATCAGGTCCAGATACTGTTTCATTTTACCTCTCGAGTCTGTTGCTGCGGGCGACGACGATACGCCCAGATCATCATAATAATGCCGGCCAGAATCATCGGTATGGAGAGGATCTGCCCCATACTGACGCCGCCCTCGAACAGGCCGAGCTGCGCGTCTGGCTGACGGAAGAATTCAACGATAATGCGAAACGCGCCGTAGCCGATAAGGAACAGGCCGGAAACGCTGCCCATCGGGCGCGGTTTGCGAATAAACAGGTTCAGAATAATAAACAGCACCACCCCTTCCAGCATCAGCTCATAGAGCTGCGAAGGATGACGCGGCAGCACGCCATACGTATTCAGCAGTTCCTGATAGCGCGGATTATTCACCGCCAGCGCCACATCTTCGCTGCGCGAGCCGGGGAAGAGCATGGCGAATTTAAAGTCAGGCGCGACGCGGCCCCACAGCTCACCGTTGATAAAGTTACCGAGACGGCCTGCGCCGAGGCCGAACGGGATCAGCGGCGCGATAAAGTCGGAGACCTGGAAAAAGGTGCGTTTGGTGCGGCGCGCAAAGATCAGCATCACCACGATAACGCCAATCAGGCCGCCGTGGAACGACATGCCGCCATCCCAGACTTTAAACAGGTAGAGCGGGTTTTCCAGAAACAGCGGCAGGTTGTAGAAGAGCACGTAGCCGATGCGGCCGCCAAGGAAGACGCCAAGGAAACCGGCGTAGAGCAGGTTTTCAACTTCCTCTTTTTTCCAGCCGCTGCCGGGTTTGTTGGCGCGGCGCACCGCCAGCCACATGGCAAAAATAAAGCCGACGAGGTACATCAGTCCGTACCAGTGCAGCGAAACCGGTCCGACAGAGAAGATCACCGGATCGAACTGCGGAAAAGCGATATAGCCGTTATTCATCATTCACCATTCAATTTTCAGCCCTGAAAAAGGGGCACCAGGCGGATATGTTAAAGGCTGCGCATCATAGCACAGCCTGATTTTTTACAGAGCAGCGTAAATGTAAACGAGGATAACGCCTAGCGCCCGCCGCGGATCAGGCCGCCCAGGCCGCGCCGCTCCATAAAGGCGGCGACCAGATGGCGAACCTCCGTCGCGGTGTCTGCGCTCAGCCCCTGCTCGCTCAGCTTTTGCGTCTCTTCTTTATCCAGATGGCGCAGCAGATATTTTACGCGCGGCACGTTCTTGCCGTTCATGCTGAGATGGTGATAGCCCAGCCCCACCAGCAGCGCAACGCACATCGGATCGCCCGCCATTTCACCACAAAGGCAGAGTTCAAGATTCGCCAGACGGGCTTCGGTGGCAATCGCCTGCAGCGCGCGCAGCATCGCGGGATGCAGCGGATCGTAGAGGTTGGCGACGCGGGTATTATTGCGATCCACCGCCATCAGATACTGGGTGAGATCGTTGGTGCCGACCGAAACGAAATCGACGCGCGACTGCAGCTGCGGGATCATAAACAGCATCGACGGCACTTCAATCATCACGCCGATGCGCGGTTTAGGGATCGCATAGCCCAGCATCTCCTCCACTTCCCGTCCGGCGCGCTGGATCAGCCGCACCGCGTCGTCGATCTCGTCGATATGGCTGATCATCGGCAGCAGAATGCTGAGGTTGCCGGAGGCGGCGTTGGCGCGCAGCATCGCACGCACCTGCACCAGGAAAATTTCCGGCTGATCGAGCGTCAGGCGGATGCCGCGCCAGCCGAGGCAGGGATTCTCTTCGCTGATCGGCATATAGGGCAGCTGCTTGTCGGCGCCGACGTCGAGCGTGCGCAGGGTGACCGGCTTGTTATGAAACAGCTGCAGCATGCCCTGATACTGCGCCACCTGCTCCTCTTCGGACGGGAAGCCGTTCTGCAGCATAAAGGGAATTTCCGTGCGGTAGAGGCCGATACCGTCCACCCAGTTGTCGAGCGTCTGTTCATGTTCCGGGCTGAGGCCGGCGTTAAGCATCACCTGAATACGCTCGCCGCTTTTCAGCTCGCCCGGCTGATCCACCACCCCTTCCGCCATTTTGCTCAGCGCGTTCTCTTCGCTGATCAGGCGCTGATACTCCTGCACCAGCACCGGCTCGGGATCGATCAGCAGCTCGCCGCGATAGCCGTCGACGATCAGCAGGCGTTTATTTAGCTGCGCGGGCAGGATGTCGGCGCCCATCACCGTGGGGATGCCCATGGCGCGCGTCAGGATCGCGGCGTGCGAGTTCGCCGCGCCGTCGCGCACCACGATGCCCGCCAGCCGCTCGTGCGGCAGCTCCGCCAGCGTGGTGGCGGTAAGCTCGTCGGCCACCAGCACAAAGCGCTCTGGCCAGGCGTTGGTGCCGACCACCGAGTCATCAAGATGAAACAGCAGGCGCTGGCCCAGCACGCGCAGATCGCCCGCGCGCTCGCGCAGATAGCTGTCGCTCAGGCTGGCGAACTGGGCGGCGAATTTCTCAATAACCTTTTTTACCGCCCATTCGGCCACCGATCCCTGCTCGATCTCGTCGAACAGATCCTTTTTCAGGCGGGCGTCGGTTAGCAGGTGGGAGTAGAGATCGAAGATCGCCGCGCTCTCTTTCTGCACGCCGGCGGCAAAACGTTTGCTGAAGCGGCGGAATTCGCTGGCGGCTTCGCTCATCGCCAGCACCAGCCGCTCGCGTTCGCGCTGCACGTCGAGCGTCGAGGCGGCGGAAACCTGATCCAGCAGCGGCTGCGTTTCGTCGACCCAGCCTGGGGCAACGGCGACGCCCGGCGCGGCGGCGATGGCACGAACCCGCGTCTGGCGGAACTGGCCGAAGAGCTGGCCGAGCTGCGACTGCGACAGCAGCGTCGCCATCTGCGTCGCCAGCGTTACCAGGAAGGACTCTTCGCTCTCGTCGAACTGTCGGTGTTCGCGCTGCTGCACCACCAGCACGCCCAGCAGCTGGCGACGGCTGATGATTGGCACGCCGAGAAATGAGCGATAGCGCTCTTCTTTCACGGCAGGAATATATTTAAAGCTGGGGTGGCTTTGCGCATCCGCAAGGTTGATGGGTTCGGCGAGACGCCCCACCAGGCCGACGATCCCTTCATCGAACGCCAGCGTGACGGTGCGCCCGCGCGGCTTTTTCAGGCCGCGCGTGGCCATAAGGTAATAGCAATGGTGATCGTGATCCGCGAGATAAACGGAGCAGACCTCCGTATCCATCGCCAGGCAAATCTCATTGACCAGGATGTCGAGCGCGTCGTTAAGCCGCGGCGCGCCCGCCACCTTTTCTACTATTTCGCGCAACTGAGTGAGCATAAGGGCGTGGCCTATCCTCTTTTCCGTCGATGGGCTGGCGCGCTGCGCTGCTGCCCCGCACTCTCCTGCATCGACATTACCACGCCAGCGAATTCCTTCATTACGCGACGGTAGACGTCACGTTTAAAGGAGACAACCTGACGCACCGGATACCAGAAGCTTACCCAGCGCCAGCCGTCGAACTCCGGCGTGCTGCTGTGTTGCACATTGATATCCGCGTCACTGCTCATCAACTGCAGAAGAAACCACTTTTGTTTCTGGCCGATACACACCGGCTTCGTGTCCCAACGCACCAAACGTTTTGGCAATTTGTAGCGCAACCAGTTACGGGTAGATGCAAGTATTCGAACATCTTTACGGTGTAAACCCACTTCTTCGAACAGTTCGCGATACATCGCCTGTTCGGCGGTTTCACCGGGATTGATGCCTCCCTGAGGAAACTGCCAGGAGTGCTGTCCGAAGCGCCTGGCCCACAACACTTGTCCTTGCCTGTTACAGATTACGATACCAACATTCGGGCGGTAGCCATCATCATCGATCACTGGACTACCTCAAAGCTAAATTTGAATAGCCTGATTGTTTCACACTCCTTACAGGCGGTAAACCACTGGATTAACGGGAAGAACGCGGTGCTCAACCTGGATAACTCACAGTATTGGCCCGAGTTATAAACAATTAAGGCGGCAAAGCGCCGATCTTATTCACGTTTTCTGTGGATAGCTTTGTGCAGAACACGGGAATTAGCTGAATAAACTTTTATGGCCCTGAACCACCCCACAAATGAACAGCCTGTTTTTACCCATTTAAAACATGAACTTAAAGTACTCTTATTCAGAATTAAAATAGCTGATTTTGCGGTGGACGACGCGAAAGCGTTTTAGCTGGTTAAAGATCAAGCGACGCCGTTTTTATCCACAGACAATGCAGTAAACTTGCTCATCAGCGGATAAAAAAGCGGCTTTTCCGCCGAAGTCAAGGCTGTAAATGGAACCAGTAATGGGGATGGGGCGGGGTTATCCCACCGATCTGTGGATAACTCAGGCGAAGATCCTGTTCATTAATGCCCTCAGTCCGGGATAACCTTGTGCCGTGATGGAAAGTCAGCACCGGGGGCAATTAAAAAAGCGCGGCGAATCATGCTATTATCAACGCCTTTTATCCTGACGCCGCTGTGGGAAAAGTTGCCGGGAAAAAAATTGTCTATTTTTTGACCAGTTGAGTATTCGCTATGTTCCAGCTCCCTGATCCGCCCGAAAATGAATCTGTTCTCCTGGCTCGCGCCCATGCGCTGGCGGGCCAGACGCTGGCAGCCCTGGCCGCGCAGGCCGCCTTGCCGATGCCGGCCGATCTGAAACGCGATAAAGGCTGGGTCGGCATGCTGCTGGAGCGCTATCTGGGCGCCAGCGCAGGCAGCAAGGCGGAGCAGGATTTCGCCCATCTCGGTATTGAACTCAAAACTATTCCCATTGACGCCCAGGGCAAACCGCTGGAAACCACCTTTGTCTGCGTGGCGCCGCTCACCGGAAACAGCGGCGTAACCTGGGAGACGAGCCATGTGCGCCACAAGCTGGCGCGCGTGCTCTGGATCCCGGTGGAGGGCGATCGCGCGATCCCGCTCGCACAGCGCCGCGTCGGCGCGCCGCTGCTGTGGAGTCCGAACGAAGAGGAGGATCGCATGCTGCGCCACGACTGGGAGGAGCTGATGGATATGATCGTGCTGGGCCAGGTCGAACGCATCACCGCGCGCCACGGTGCCTGGCTGCAGATCCGGCCGAAAGCCGCCAACAGCCGGGCGCTGACCGAGGGCATCGGCGAACACGGCGAGCCGATTATGACGCTGCCGCGCGGTTTCTACCTGAAAAAGAGCTTCACCGCCCCGCTGCTGGCGCGTCATTTTTTACTGTAAGTTCATTGATGCGGATGCGTATAATCGCCGTTTAATTTTCGTTTAAGATTGAGTGTGCGCATGTTTGAGTGGATAACCGATCCCAACGCCTGGCTGGCGCTGGGCACGCTGACCATCCTCGAAGTGGTTCTTGGCATTGATAATATTATTTTCCTCTCTCTGGTGGTGGCGAAACTGCCTAAGCATCAGCAGGCCAGCGCGCGTCGTCTCGGCCTGATGGGCGCGATGCTGATGCGTCTCGCCCTGCTGGCCTCTATCGCCTGGGTCGCGCGGCTGACCCATCCGCTGTTTACCCTGTTCGATCACGCCTTCTCCTGGCGCGATCTGATCCTGCTCGGCGGCGGTCTGTTTCTGCTGTGGAAGTCGAGTATGGAGATCCATGAAACCATCGAAGGCGGCGAAGAGGAGCATAAAACCAATGTGCACTCCTTCCTGGGCGCTATCGTGCAGATCATGCTGCTGGATATTATCTTCAGCCTGGATTCGGTGATTACCGCCGTTGGCCTTTCCGATCATCTCTTTATTATGATGGCGGCCGTGGTGATCGCCGTGCTGATGATGATGTTTGCCGCGCGCGCCATCGGCGAGTTTGTCGATCGCCATCCGTCGATCAAAATGCTCGCCCTCTCCTTTTTAATTCTGGTGGGTTTTACCCTGATTCTGGAGAGTTTCGCGGTTCATGTACCAAAAGGTTACATTTATTTTGCCATGTTCTTCTCCATGGCCGTTGAGTGCCTGAACCTGATGCGCACTAAGAAAAGCGCGACGTAAAATGTCAAGGGCGGCTACGGGCCGCCCTTTTATTTTCAGATTCATGCGATAACGCAAAGCGCCAAAACGATTTATTACTACACTTTTTGCAGTTAATGCCGCTGGCCTCTGACGAGGCGACGCGGCCCACTGGCTGACGGGAGTGAGAGGAATAAGCGTGATGAAAGAGTTGGCGGGCGTAGCAGTGTTGATGTTTGCCGCCGTTACACTGAGCGGATGCAGTTCAGATTATGTAATGGCAACAAAAAATGGCCAGATGATTATGACGGAAGGCAAGCCGACCATCGATAAAGAGACCGGTCTGGTGAAATATACCGATCAGTCCGGCCATGAAGTGCAGATCAATGGCGACGAAGTGTCGACCATTATTGAGCGTTAAGTGCCATTTCAGCTCACCTGTCCCGCAATTTGTCCGGACAGGTGATTTCCCCGATTTTCCCCACTTCCTTCCCCGCTGATTCACGCGCTATAGTCCCACAGGACACACCATTACATTCCATAAAAATAAGGAAGACGGCTATGCACTATCACCGTATCCCCCATAGCACGCTGGAAGTGAGTCAGTTGGGGTTGGGAACCATGACCTTTGGTGAACAGAATAGCGAAGCCGACGCCCACGAGCAGCTCGATTTCGCCATCGCCAGCGGCATTAATTTTATCGATACCGCTGAAATGTATCCGGTGCCGCCGCGCCCGGAAACCCAGGGGTTGACCGAACAGTACATCGGCAGCTGGCTGAAGAAGCGCGGCAGCCGTGACAAGGTGATCCTCGCCAGCAAAGTGGCGGGCCCGTCGCGCGGCGCGGACGCGTCGATTCGCCCGAATCAGGCGCTGGATCGCAAGAATATCCGCGACGCGCTGGACGCCAGCCTGAAGCGCCTCAACACCGACTACCTCGACCTTTACCAGCTGCACTGGCCGCAGCGCCAGACCAATTACTTTGGCAAGCTGGGCTATCAGTACAGCGAGAACACTATTCCCGTTACGCTGCTGGAGACGCTGGAAGCGCTGGCCGAGCAGGTGCGCGCCGGTAAAATTCGCTATATCGGCGTGTCGAACGAAACGGCCTGGGGCGTGATGCGCTATCTGCAGCTGGCGGAGAAGCACGAGCTGCCGCGCATTGTGACCATTCAGAATCCCTATAGCCTGCTGAACCGCAGTTTTGAGGTGGGCCTGGCGGAAATCAGCCAGCATGAAGGCGTTGAGCTGCTGGCTTACTCCAGCCTCGCTTTCGGCACCCTGAGCGGCAAATATCTGAACGGCGCGAAACCGGCCGGGGCGCGCAATACGCTGTTCAGCCGCTTTACGCGCTACAGCGGCGAGCAGTCGCAGCTGGCGATTGCTGAATATGTGGCGCTGGCGCAGAAGCATCGCCTGGATCCGTCGCAGATGGCGCTGGCCTATGTGCGTCAGCAGCCGTTCGTCGCCAGCACCCTGCTGGGCGCCACCACGATGGAGCAGCTGAAGACCAATATCGACAGCTTCAACCTGACGCTGGACGCGGAGGTTCTGGAAGGGATTGAGGCGATTCACCGCCGCTACACCTATCCGGCACCTTAAGATTCGCAGAAGGCACAATGGCTTAGCAAGCGGATAGCCTTGCCCGCAGAGCAAAGCGTCCCGCGCCAGGGACAAAAACGCCGTGCGTTGGCCCGATACGGGCGCACCTCAGGGATGAGGTGCGTACTGGTTTTTCCCTGTCTGACTACAGCCCCAGCAGCAGCTGCCGCTCAAGCTGCGGATCGAGCAGCGTTACATGCAGCCCGACCAGCCGCACGCCGCGTCCGGCGCGGCGCTCATCCCAGGTTTTGCGCGCCACCGCGATCAAATCCTCTTTGTTCAGCTCCGGCCAGATATGCTCCTGCGTCGTCAGCTGAAAATCGTTGAACTTCAGCTTCACCCCCTGCCGCGCGATCTGCCTGTCGGGCCGCACCTGCGTCAGGCGGCGCTCCAGCTCCGCGTAGAGAAAATCGATAATTTCCAGGCAGGCGTCCCAGCTGTGAATATCCTCCGCCAGCGTGCGCTCGACGCCGACGGATTTGCGCTCGCGCTCCACCACCACGCCGCGCTCGTCGATGCCGTGGCTGCGCTCCCAGAGCACGCGGCCAAACTTGCCGAAGCGCTTAAGCAGCTGCGCCACGTCGGCTTTCTGCACGTCGGCGCAGGTATGCAGCCCCATCTCCTCAAGCTTTTTCGTTGCCACCTTGCCGACGCCCGGGATCTTCGCCAGCGGCAGCGACAGCAGAAAGTCGGGCATCTCCTGCGGCGTAATAACGTACTGCCCGTCAGGCTTATTGAGATCGGAGGCGATCTTGGCGAGAAACTTAATCGGCGCGATGCCGGCCGAGGCGGTCAGCCCCGTCTCGCGCTGAATGGTGGCGCGGATCTCGCGGGCGATCAGCGTGGCGGAGCCGTGGCAGTGCGGGCTGTCGGTGACGTCCAGATAGGCTTCGTCCAGCGATAAGGGTTCGATTAAGGGGGTATAGCGCAGGAAAATCTCGCGGATCTGCTGCGACGCCTCTTTGTAGGCGTCAAAACGTCCCGGCAACAGCTTCAGATGCGGGCAGAGCTTTAGCGCCATGGCGGTGGGCATCGCGCTGCGTACGCCAAATTTGCGCGCCGGGTAGTTGGCGGTGCTGATCACGCCGCGCCGTTCACGGCTGCCGCCGATAGCGATAGGGATATCGCGCAGCGCCGGGTTGTCACGCATCTCCACCGCTGCATAGAAGCAGTCCATATCGACATGTATGATTTTCACGCTTGCCCGCCATCCGCTTTTCGTCACGCCTTATGATACTGTATAGATGTACAGATGCAAAAGCGCCGCCGTCAGTCCGCCGCGTCAGGCGGCTCTGAAAAGCGGATTTACCCCTCTTCGCCACTAAAGTTTACAAATTTCTGGCCGTCATATCTTGAGGAAAACGCGAATTTACCGGGCGGCGTCTTGATAAAAAAACAGACAATGCTAATGTTGCGCTGCGGTAGCGGAGTTTTCCGATAATGCAAGTCCCAGACGCCTCTCGCGTCATCGTTCTCTTCACTCAAGGTATACACAGCATGGGCAAAATCGCACTTCTGTTTGCGATGATTTTGATGCCAGCCCTCAGCATGGCAATGACTCCCGAGCCGACGCAGCAGATGTCGACGCCGGTGAGTAAAGAATTAAAGAAACAGCTACTCGGCACGCCGGTTTATATTCAGATTTTCAAGGAAGAGCGCACGCTGGAGCTTTACGGCAAAATCGGCAACGAATTCCGCCTGCTTGATACCTACCGCATCTGTAACTTTTCCGGCGGCCTCGGCCCGAAGCGCCGCGAAGGGGATTTCAAAAGTCCGGAAGGTTTTTACAGCGTCAGGCTCAATCAGCTCAAGCCGGACAGCCGTTTCTATCGCGCCATCAACGTCGGTTTTCCTAACCAGTACGATCGCGAACACGCCTACACCGGCAACTACCTGATGATCCACGGCGACTGCAAGTCGATTGGCTGCTACGCCATGACCGACGCCTACATGGATGAGATCTTCACCTACGTGAACGCAGCGCTGCGTAACGGCCAGTCAGAGGTGAATATCAGCATCTTCCCGTTCCGCATGACCGACGCCAATATGCAGCGCCATCGCTACTCCACCTACGCCAGCTTCTGGCGCGAGCTGCAGCCGGGCTATGCCTGGTTTGCGAAATACCATCAGCCGCCAACGGTCAACGTTGCCAGCGGCAGCTACGTGATGAACAGCGGCAGCCCGGCGATCGTCAATCCCGAAGCCGCCTCTAAATCATTCCTGGCGCTCTCCAAGGCAGAATAACGCCCACTCGCCTGGCACGATCCGCTGCCAGGTTTCATTGGTCGTCAGCGGCTGCGTCGCAATCACCGTCACCACGTCGTTGGCGGTGGTGTGCTGCTGGAAATCGATCTCCACATCCTGATCGAGCAGCTGCGCTTTGCCAAAGGGCGCGCGGCGCGTGATCCAGTAGAGATTGGTCGAGCAGAACGCCATCAGATAGCGCCCGTCCGACAGCAGCATATTGAACACCCCTTTCTGCCGCAGTTCACCCGCCAGTTGTGCCACATAGCGAAATACCGCCGGCCAGTTGGCAGGCGTGCGCGGATAGCGCGTCGCCAGCTTGTGCAGGATCCAGCAGAACGCCTTCTCGCTGTCGGTTTCGCCGACCGGGCGAAAATGGCCGGTTTCCAGCTGGCGATAGCCCTTTAGCTGACCGTTGTGGGCATAGGTCCAGTTGCGTCCCCAGAGTTCGCGGGTGAAAGGATGGGTATTCTCCAGCGAGACCGGCCCGCGATTCGCCTGGCGGATATGCGCCACCACCGAATGGGACTTAATCGGATACTCCTGCACCAGCCGCGCCACAGGTGAGTTATAGCTCGGCAGCGGATCTTTAAAGGTGCGGCAGCCCCGATCTTCATAAAAGGTAATGCCCCAGCCATCTTTATGCGGCCCGGTTCCGCCGCCGCGCTGCACCAGGCCAGTAAAACTGAAACAGATATCGGTTGGAACGTTGGCGCTCATCCCGAGCAATTCGCACATAGCTACCGCCTTAGTCAGAAAAGCCGCCAGCCAGCAAGATGGCGGCTGAACCCTTACTTCACCATCTCTTTTTCGATCAGCAGCATCAGGATATGGATAACTTTGATATGGATCTCCTGAATGCGGTCGGCGTAGCCGAAGTGCGGCACGCGAATTTCGATATCCGCCGAACCGGCCATCTTGCCGCCATCTTTGCCGGTCAGGGCGATCACCTTCATGCCCTGCGCCCGCGCCGCCTCGATCGCCTTGATGATATTGGCGGAGTTGCCGGAGGTCGACAGCCCCAGCAGCACATCGCCCGGACGCCCTACCGCTTCGATATAGCGTGAGAAAACGTAATCGTAGCCGAAATCGTTGCTGACGCAGGAGAGGTGGCTGACGTCAGAGATGGCGATCGCCGGGTAGCCCGGACGGTTTTCGCGGTAGCGGCCGGTCAGCTCCTCAGCGAAGTGCATGGCGTCGCAGTGCGAGCCGCCGTTGCCGCAGGAGAGCACTTTTCCGCCCGCTTTAAAACTGTCGGCCAGCAGCACCGCGGCGCGCTGGATGGCGTGAATATTCGCCTCGTCGCTAAGAAAGTTATTAAGCGTATCCGCTGCTTCATTCAGCTCGGAGCGAATGATGTCCTGGTACATAGGGATGTCCTTGTTAGTAAAAGAGTGACTTTGCAAGTTTAACGGAATGGCGGGTTGGCGCAAAGCGCGCGCCGCGCGAAAGCCTGCGCCGCCAGCGCAGCGGATTTAACGATTTTGTGAGTAAGGTTGTAATTGCGATGTAAACAAATTGCTAATTAACCGCCAGTGTCATACACCTCTACAGAGAACAGGTCAGACCTCTTACTACTTACGGAGCCGTGATTATGATGGTTGTGTCGATCCTCGCGACGCTGGTATTAATCAGCGCCCTCTTTTATCACCGCGTCTCTCTGGCGGCGAGCAGCGCAATTTTACTGTTGTGGACCGCCGCCTGGTCCGCGGCGCATATCTGGACGCCCTGGCTGCTGTTGCCGCTGGCGATCCTTCTGCTGCCGTTTAACCTCCCTTCCCTGCGCCGCTCGCTCTTTTCAAAACCGATGCTGCAGCGCTTCCAGAAGGTGATGCCGCCGATGTCGCGCACGGAAAAAGAGGCGATCGACGCCGGCACCACCTGGTGGGAAGGCGACCTGTTTCAGGGCAAGCCTGACTGGCAGAAGCTGCATAACTATCCGCAGCCACGCCTGACGCCCGCCGAACAGGCCTTTCTCGACGGCCCGGTGGAGGAGGCGTGCCGCATGGCGAACGATTTCGCCATCACCCATGAGATGGCGGATCTGCCGCCGGAGCTGTGGGCCTACCTGAAAGAGCAGCGTTTTTTCGCCATGATCATCAAGAAAGAGTATGGCGGCCTCGAATTCTCCGCCTATGCCCAGGCGCGCGTGCTGCAAAAGCTGGCGGGCGTGTCCGGCATTCTGGCGATTACCGTCGGCGTGCCTAACTCGCTTGGCCCAGGGGAGCTGCTGCAGCATTACGGCACCGACGCGCAAAAAGATCACTATCTGCCGCGTCTGGCGCGCGGCGACGAGATCCCCTGCTTCGCGCTGACCAGCCCGGAAGCGGGATCCGACGCCGGGGCGATCCCCGATACCGGCGTGGTCTGCATGGGTGAATGGCAGGGCAAGCAGGTGCTGGGCATGCGTCTCACCTGGAATAAGCGCTACATTACGCTGGCGCCGGTGGCCACCGTGCTGGGCCTCGCCTTTAAGCTCTCCGATCCCGATCGTCTGCTGGGCGAAACCGAGTCGCTGGGCATTACCTGCGCCCTGATCCCCACCAGCACGCCGGGCGTGGAAATCGGCAAGCGCCACTTCCCGCTTAACGTGCCGTTTCAGAACGGCCCGACGCGCGGCAAAGATATTTTCGTGCCGATCGATTTTATTATTGGCGGGCCGCAGATGGCCGGTCAGGGCTGGCGCATGCTGGTTGAGTGCCTGTCGGTGGGTCGCGGCATTACCCTGCCCTCTAACTCCACCGGCAGTTTGAAAAGCGTGGCGCTGGCCACCGGCGCCTATGCGCATATCCGCCGCCAGTTCAAAGTCTCAATCGGCAAGATGGAAGGCATCGAAGAGCCGCTGGCGCGCATTGCCGGTAACGCCTACGTGATGGACGCCGCGGCGACGCTGATCACCACCGGCATTATGCAGGGCGAAAAACCGGCGGTGCTGTCGGCGATTGTGAAGTATCACTGCACCCATCGCGGCCAGCGCGCCATTATGGACGCCATGGATATCGCGGGCGGCAAAGGCATTATGCTCGGCAACAATAACTTCCTTGCCCGCGCCTATCAGGGCGCGCCTATCGCCATTACGGTAGAGGGCGCCAATATTCTGACGCGCAGCATGATTATTTTCGGTCAGGGCGCTATCCGCTGCCATCCGTTTGTACTGAAGGAGATGGCGGCCGCCGCCAGCCAGGATCTTAACGCCTTTGACGCCGCGCTGTTTAGCCACGTCGGCTATGTCGGCAGCAACGCCGTGCGCAGCCTGTGGCTCGGCCTGACGGCGGGACGCGGCAGCGCCTCGCCGACGCGCGACGCCACGCGCCGCTACTACCAGCATCTTAATCGCCTTAGCGCTAACCTGGCGCTGCTGGCGGACGTGTCGATGGCGGTGCTGGGCGGCAGCCTGAAGCGCCGCGAGCGGATTTCGGCGCGCCTGGGTGATGTGCTGAGCCAGCTCTATCTCGCCTCCGCCACGCTGAAGCGCTATGACGATGAGGGCCGCCACGAGGCCGATCTGCCGCTGCTGCACTGGGGCGTGCAGGATGCGCTGCATCAGGCCGAGCAGGCGATTGAGGATCTGCTGCGCAACTTCCCCAGCCCGCTGGTGGCTGGCGCGCTGCGCATGATGATTTTCGCCGGCGGCAAGCACTGCCCGGCGCCGAGCGACCGCCTCGATCATAAGCTGGCGAAGCTGCTGCAGCTGCCTTCCGCCACGCGGACCCGTCTGGGGCGCGGCCAGTATCTGACGCCGAGCGAGCATAATCCGGCAGGCCAGCTTGAGCAGGCGCTGCAGGAGGTTATGGCGGCGGAAGCGATCCACGATCGCCTGTGCAAGCAGCAGAAAGAGCACTTCTCTTTCACCCGGCTGGATGCGCTGGCGCAGCGGGCGCTGAAAGCGGGCTGGATTAACGCCGCCGAGGCAGAGGTGCTGACGCGCGCCGAAGCGAGCCGTCTGCGCGCCATTAACGTCGATGAGTTTGACGCGGATGCGCTGGCGGTTCCGGTGAAACAGCCGGCGGTGAAGGCGGCGCGGGAGAGCGAGGCGGCGTAAACCTTAGCTGTCGATGTTGTTACTCGACAAAGCGCACAAAAGTCCGTTAGCGGGTAACATGGACCGAAGAGCAAAGCGTCCCGCGACAAGGATGTCGCGGGCCGAGCCTGCAGGGATGCCTTGAGCGACTTTGCGATCGGGCCATGTTACCCGCGTTCGCGCGGAGTCAACCGACGTGGCCTGCCCTTACCCCGCCTGCCGAATACGCGCGATCAGCGCCTCGGCGTCCTCAATATGATCCGCCGCCAGAATCAGCGTGCGTCCCAGCGTAATGCAGCTGCGGATGCATTCGGTGCGCATTGCCTCATCCTTAATCAGCTTCATATCCGCCACGTGCGACATGCCGACGGTGCGGCGAATCAGCTCGGTGCCGCAGTAGCCGATGGTATCGGCCCACACCTTGCGCAGAAACGCCTGCGCATAGCCTGGAGAGGCGAGCGCCACGTCGCTGGTCTTCGCTTGCGCCAGCGCCAGGAAGCGCGCAGAGAAGGTATTCCACACCTCGCGCACGTCGTTGAGACGCAGCTCGCGCCCTTCTGCCGCCTCGCGCGGGGCCAGCAGCCCCGGCAGGCCGCAGTAGTTGATCAGCAGATTGCCCAGCGCCGTGCCGACGTCGAAGCCCATTGGGCCGAAGTAGCCGAACTCCGCATCGATCGCCTTCAGGCTGTTGTCGGCGACGAAAATCGAGCCGCTGTGAATATCGCCGTGCAGCAGCGCTTCGGCATGGGCGAAAAAGCGGTGCTTCAGTCCGGCCACGGCGATGCGCAGCGTCTCGTCACCGCGCAGGCTGGCCACCAGCGGCTCCAGCGCCTGCGGGTAGCTGTTGCGCTCGTGATCGATATAGGGATCGTTAAAGAAGAGATCTTCGGTGATCTCGCACATTTCCGGGTTGATAAAGCGCGCCACTTGCGCTTTTTTCTGATGGGGATGCAGCACAAAATCGGAGGTATGGAACAGCGTCTGCGCCAGGTATTCGCCCAGCTGTGCCGCCGCCTGCGGATAGAACGCCCCCTTCACCAGCTCGCCGCGCCAGATGCGGTGGCTGGAGAGATCCTCCATCACCATCACCGCCAGCGTCTCATCATAGTGCGTTACCCTGACGGTGTGCTGCGGGCAATATTTGTAGTGTTCAATCAGGGTTTGCGCCTCCAGCCGCGCGCGGTCCAGCGTCAGCGGCCAGGATTCACCGACGCAGCGCACGTAAGGCAGCGCCTGCTTTACGATCACCCGACTGTTGCCCTGACGGTCGAAAATTTTGAAGACCAGGTTAAGGTTGCCATCGCCAATCTCTTCCGCCTCGACCAGCGAGGCGGGATCGTCCACGCCGCCAAACTGCCGGGCATACTCAACGGCGTCCGCCGCGGTGAAGGTACGGTATTGCGACATTGCCTTTCCTCTCATGCAAAACTGAAACGAAACCCGCCGGGGCAGTATAATAAGCCGTTCAGACGTCTATACATCCGTTCCGCATGTTGGCACAATACGTGACAACAACGCAACAGAGATTTCACAGACAATGCAAACACTCCACACCACCAGCTTACAGGTTCGTGACAGTCAGCTCTGGATCCTCGACCAGCAGGCGCTGCCGCAGCAAAAAAACTGGCTACCGGCGCACGATGTCGCGCAGCTGGTCGGGCATATTCACGCCCTGCGCGTGCGCGGCGCGCCGCTGATCGGCCTCTCCGCCTCGCTGCTGCTGGCGCTGCTGGCCGAGGCGGGCGCCAGCCGCGACGCGCTGGCGCAGGCGCTGGAGGTGCTGCGCGCCGCGCGCCCCACGGCGGTCAACCTGATGAACAATCTCGATCGGATGAAGGTGGCGCTGGCGCAGGCGGATTTCGCCGCCGCGCTGGGTCAGGAAGCGCTGCGTCTGGTGGAGGAGGATCGCCAGCTGTGCGACAACATCGCCGAGGCGGGCAGCGCGCTGGTGAAGCCAGAGAGTCGCCTGCTCACGCACTGCAACACCGGCGGGCTGGCGACGGCGGGCGTCGGCACCGCGCTGGGCGTTATCGCCCGCGCGCATCAGCAGGGCAAGGTGGCGAACGTCTGGGTGGGCGAGACGCGTCCGCTGCTGCAGGGCGGACGCCTTACCGCCTGGGAGCTGGGCGAGCTGGCGATCCCCTTTCAGCTGATCACCGACTCGATGGCGGCCAGCCTGATGGCGAGCGGCCAGGTCGATGCCGTCTGGGTCGGCGCGGACCGCATTGCGGCCAACGGCGACGTGGCGAACAAGATCGGCACCTACAGCCTGGCGGTGCTGGCGCATTACCATCAGATCCCGTTCTATGTCGCCGCGCCGCACACCACGCTGGATCGCCAGTGCGCCAGCGGCCGCGATATTCCTATCGAGCAGCGCGCCGCCAGCGAAGTGACCGGCGCAGCGGGCAGCTTTGGCAGCGTGCGGTGGGCACCGGAAGCGGCAGCGGTCTGTAACCCGGCGTTCGACGTGACCCCAGCGGCGCTGATTAGCGGCTGGGTGCTGGATACCGGCGTCATCGTGCCGGAGGCGGTTAAGGCGGGCGCGTTTCAGCCCTGACAGGGCGCGCCTGGCGCGCCCGTCTGGTGTGACTACGGCAGGCGCGGATAGGCGTCGGCGATGGTGTCGCCGGTGAAGTGCGCCACCCAGCCCTCCTGATTATCGAAGATGCGGATGGCGGTGAAGTTGGGCGAGGATCCCATATCAAACCAGTGCGGCGTGCCTGCCGGCACCGAAATCAGATCGTTCTTTTCACACAGGATCTGGTAGACCTGGCCGTCGAGATGCAGGCAGAAAAGGCCCGCGCCCTCGACAAAAAAACGCACCTCATCTTCGCCGTGGGTATGTTCAGAGAGAAACTTCTCGCGCAGCGTCTCTTTTTGCGGATGGTCTGCGCGCATGCTGATCACATCCCAGCTCTGATAGCCCTTCTCCGCCACCAGCCGATCGATGGCGTGCTGATAGGCCTCGATCACTTTGGCCGGCTCTGGATTTTCACCTAAATCGCGATCCGCCGCCCAGCGCTCAAAGCGCACATTTTTTGCATTCAGCCGCTCGCGGATCATCTCCGCGTCGGTGCTGTGCCACACCGGCAGCGTGGCTTCGGTATCGGTAAAAATGGTCAATGCGCTCATGCTAAAACAACTCCCGAAAAGGTGTTCACCTGATGATGGCGGCTTTCGCTGTCTGCGGGGCCGCGAATTAACTGCACGGTATTCCATCCGGCTTCCGCTGCCGCATCCAGCTCCTGACGAATGTCGGAGAGGAACAGCAGCTGCTCAGCGGGCAGGCCGGTTTGTTCGGCGATATTGCGGTAGGAGGCGGCCTCGCGCTTGGCGCCGACGCGCGTGTCGAAATAGCCGCTAAACAGGCCGGTAATATCGCCTTCATCACTGTAGCCAAATAACAGTTTTTGCGCCGCAACCGAGCCGGAGGAATAGACGTAAAGCTGAATTCCCTGCTCTCGCCAGGCGCGCAGCGCGGGCGCAACGTCGGGATAGAGATGGCCGGTAAAGCTGCCGTTTACGTAGCCGTCGCGCCAGATCATCCCCTGCAGCGCTTTCAGTCCGGTAGATTTGCGATCCTCATCCATAAAGCCCAGCAGGATCTGCGTTACGGCGTCGAGATCGGCCTGCGGCTGCCCCGCCTCGGCGCGCACCGCCTCAAGGGCTGCGCTGACGTCAGGATCCGTATGCTGCGCGCGGATAAAGGCGGCGAGATGTTCTCGCGCGTAAGGGAAGAGCACGTCATGCACGAAGCGAATATCGCTGGTCGTGCCTTCAATATCGGTAACGATGGCGCGGATCATTGGGCCTCCAGCAGGCGACGTTGGCGTTCGCATTCAAATAAAAATTCCAGACCTTCCAGATGACGGCGCGCCTCGCCCACGTCCTGCCCCCAGCAGGTCAGGCCGTGACCGCGCAGCAGAAAGCCGTAGCGCAGCGGGTTGCTATGGGCATACGCCTCAATGCGCTGCGCCAGCGCGTCGATATCCTGATCGTTATCAAACAGCGGGATTGCCACGCTGTCGAGGTGGCTACGCTGCCCCGCCAGCGATTTCTGCATCTCGTAGCCGGTCAGCCGCAGCGCATCCCCCTTCTCAACGCGCGACAGCACCGTTGCGTTCACCGTATGGGTATGCAGCACCGCGCCCGCCTCGGGGAAGAGCCGGTAGATCAGGGTATGCAAGGCGGTTTCCGCCGAGGGTCTGCGCCCGGACGGCGCGCGGCTGGAGGCGATCTCCACCTGAATAAAGTCATCCTGCGTCAGGCTGCCTTTATCTTTGCCCGACTCGCTGAGCAGGCAGAAGCGGGCATCCTGGCGAACGGACATGTTGCCGCCGGTGGCGGGCGCCCAGCCTTTGGCGCCAATCCAGTGGCAGGCTGCCACCAGCTGGTCGAGCGGAGAGAGTGCAGACATAGCGTTTCAGGCATCCTGTAAGGTCGGTTTTAGACGTCTAAGCGTCTCGATTGCCAAATACTAACATCCTGTTTATAGTGGCTTCAACACAGGGTTACTCCGCAATGACATTCGCGCTTAAGGCAATCAACCATGACGCAGCCCAACCTGACGCCGGAGAGTAAACTTCCCGCTCTCGGCACCACCATTTTCACCCAGATGAGCGCGCTGGCGCAGCAGCACAACGCCATCAACCTTTCGCAGGGCTTTCCCGATTTTGACGGACCGCGCTATCTGCAGGCGCGCCTGGCGCATCACGTCAGCCAGGGCGCGAACCAGTATGCGCCGATGACCGGCGCGCTGCCGCTGCGCGAGGCGATCGCCGAAAAAACCGCCGAGCTGTATGGTTATCGCCCCGACGTAAACAGCGATATCACCGTGACCGCTGGCGCCACCGAAGCGCTCTATGCGGCGATCACCGCGCTGGTGCGGCCGGGCGACGAGGTGATCTGCTTTGACCCGAGCTACGACAGCTATGCCCCTGCCGTTGAGCTGTCGGGCGGCGTGCTGAAACGCATCGCGCTGCAGCCGCCGGGGTTTCGCGTCGACTGGCCAGCCTTCGCCAGCCTGCTCTCCAGCAAAACCCGCCTGGTGATCCTGAATACGCCGCACAATCCCTCCGCCACCGTCTGGCATAACGCTGATTTTAACGCGCTGTGGCAGGCGATCGCCGGGCAGGAAATTTACGTGCTGAGCGACGAAGTCTACGAGCATATCTGCTTTGACGAGGCGGGCCACGCCAGCGTGCTGGCGCACCCGCAGCTGCGCCAGCGCGCCGTCGCCGTCTCCTCGTTTGGCAAGACCTTTCATATGACCGGCTGGAAGGTGGGCTACAGCGTCGCGCCCGCCGCCATCAGCGCCGAGATCCGCAAGGTGCATCAGTATCTGACCTTCGCGGTTAATACGCCCGCCCAGCTGGCGATCGCCGATATGCTGCGCCACGAGCCGCAGCACTACCGCGAGCTGCCCGCCTTTTATCGCGCGCGCCGCGACCGTCTGGCGCAGGCGCTGGAGAAAAGCCGTTTTAAAGTCTTGCCCTGTGAAGGCACCTATTTTCTGCTGGCGGACTACAGCGCTATCTCCGACCTTGACGACGTCAGCTTCTGCCAGTGGCTGACCAGAGAGGTGGGCGTGGCGGCGATCCCGCTCTCGGTGTTCTGCGCCGGGCCCTTCCCCCACAGGCTGATTCGCCTCTGCTTCGCCAAACAGGAAGCGACGCTTGACGCCGCCGCGGAGCGCTTATGTCAGATTTAAAGATCACCGTTCTGCAGGAAACCCTGCACTGGATGGATGGCGAAGCGAACCTGCGCCATTTCGACGCCGTGCTTGAGGGCGTGACGGGCCGCGATCTGATTCTGCTGCCCGAGATGTTCACCACCGGCTTCGCCATGGAGGCGGCGCAGCGTTCGCTGCCGCAATCGCAGGTGGTGGAGTGGCTGCATAAACACGCCGAGGCGAGCAACGCCCTGGTGGGCGGCAGCGCGGCGATTCAGACGCCGCAAGGCGCGGTGAATCGCTTTCTGCTGGTGGAGCCGGACGGCACGCTGCACCAGTATGACAAGCGCCACCTGTTCCGCATGGCGGACGAGCATCACCACTATCTGCCGGGCGAGACGCGCGAAGTGCTGAGGTGGCGCGGCTGGCGCATTCTGCCGCAGATCTGTTACGACCTGCGCTTCCCGGTCTTCTCCCGCAACCGCAACGACTACGACCTGGCGCTCTATGTGGCGAACTGGCCGGCACCGCGCGCTCTGCACTGGCAGGCGCTGCTGCTGGCGCGCGCCATTGAGAACCAGGCCTACGTCGCGGGCTGCAACCGCGTCGGCAGCGACGGCAACCAGCATCACTACAGCGGCGACAGCCGGATTATCTCGCCGCTGGGCGAGATCCTCAGCGAAGCCGAGCCCTTTGTTCAGGCGCGGCTCGACGCCACCCTGTCGCTGGAGACGCTGACCGCTTATCGCGAGCGCTTTCCCGCCTGGCGCGACGCCGATGGGTTTACGCTGACGCCGTAACCCACCTGCAAAAAAAAGCCGCAGCGGTCAGGCTGCGGCTTTCTCATTTTTACGCTTAGTACGATCAGATATCGAAGCGGTCCAGGTTCATTACCTTCGTCCAGACGGCCACGAAGTCGGTCACGAACTTCTGCTGCGCATCGCTGCTGGCGTAAACTTCCGCCAGCGCGCGCAGGATGGCGTTAGAACCAAACACCAGATCGGCGCGGGTCGCGTGGTACTTCACTTCGCCGCTCTGACGGTCGCGCCCTTCAAACAGCTCTTCGCTCTCGTCGGTCGCGCGCCAGGCGGTGCGCATATCGAGCAGGTTGACGAAGAAGTCGGTGCTCAGCACGCCGGGGCGATCGGTAAAGACGCCGCGGTCGCTGCCGTCGAAGTTGGTGCCCAGCACGCGCAGACCACCCAGCAGCACCGTGAGTTCCGGTGCGCTCAGGGTCAGCTGCTGCGCTTTATCCAGCAGCAGCGTTTCGGTCGATGAACCGCCCTGCACGCGACGATAGTTACGGAATCCATCGGCCAGCGGCTGCAGCAGCGCAAAAGATTCCACGTCGGTCTGATCCTGACGCGCATCGACGCGGCCCGGTACAAAGGGAACCTGCACCGCGGCACCCGCGGCGGCGGCGGCCATCTCCACCCCGACGTTACCCGCCAGCACAATCACATCCGCCAGCGACGCCTTACCGGACGCCTTCTGGATCGCCTGCAATACCGGCAGCACATCCTGAATCACGCTGGCGTTGACCGGCCACTCTTTCTGCGGAGAGAGCGCCAGACGCGCGCCGTTGGCGCCGCCGCGTTTGTCACCGCCGCGGAAGGTCGATGCGGACGCCCAGGCCACGGAGACCAGCTGGCTGACGCTCAGGCCAGAGGCGGCAATTTTCGCCTTCAGCTCGCTGATGTCGCTGGCGTCTGGCTGGTGGATCGCCGCAGGCAGCGGATCCTGCCACAGCAGATCTTCTTTCGGCACTTCCGGCCCGAGGTAGCGCGCTTTCGGCCCCATATCGCGGTGGGTCAGCTTGAACCACGCACGCGCAAAGGCTTCGTTAAACGCCTGCGGATCGTTAAGGAAGCGGCGCGAAATTTTTTCAAACTCAGGATCGAAACGCAGCGTCAGGTCGGTCACCAGCATGGTCGGCTTGCGTTTTTTCTCTGGATCGAAAGGATCGGGAATAATCGCTTCGGCATTGCTCGCTTCAAACTGAATGGCGCCCGCCGGGCTCTTCGTCTGCACCCACTCATATTTGAACAGGTTCTCGAAGAAGTAGTTGCTCCACTGGGTCGGCGTTTGCGTCCAGACCACTTCCAGCCCGGAGGTGATGGCGTCAGCGCCTGAGCCGCTGCCGTAGCTGCTCTGCCAGCCAAAGCCCTGCGCTTCAATCGGCGAGGCTTCCGGGTCAACGTCGAGGTGGCTGGCCGCGCCGGCACCGTGGGTTTTACCCAGCGTATGCCCACCGGCGATCAGCGCCACGATCTCTTCATCGTTCATGCCCATATTGCCAAAGGTGGCGCGAATGGCAGGCGCAGCCGAGGCGGGGTTACCGCTCGCTTCCGGCCCTTCCGGGTTAACGTAGATCAGGCCCATTTCGGTCGCGCCCAGCGGGGCGTTGGCGAGGCTTTCAGGATGGCGGTGCGCCAGCCATTCGGTTTCGTTACCCCAGTCCACATCCATATCCGGCTCCCACACGTCTTCACGTCCGGCACCAAAGCCAAAGGTACGGAAGCCGGCGTTCTCCAGCGAGACGTTACCTGCCAGGATATAGAGATCGGCCCAGGAGATTTTCTGGCCATATTTTTGCTTCACCGGCCACAGCAGACGGCGCGCTTTGTCGAGGCTGACGTTATCTGGCCAGGAGTTAAGCGGCGCAAAGCGCTGCTGGCCGCGACCTGAGCCGCCGCGACCGTCAACGGTGCGGTAGGTACCGGCGCTGTGCCAGGCCATACGGATAAACAGGCCGATATAGCTGCCCCAGTCGGCTGGCCACCAGGACTGCGAATCGGTGAGCAGCGCGCGGATATCCGCTTTCAGCGCTGAATAGTCGAGCTTGCTGAACTCTTCGCGGTAGTTGAAATCTTCGCTGAGCGGGTTGGAACGGCTGGAGTGCTGGTTTAACAGATCCACGCGCAGCATGTTAGGCCACCAGTCGCGGTTGGTGGTACCGCTGCCGGCACCGCGCGCCAGTACGCTTTTCTCTTCAGAGGCGCCGTGGTGGAACGGACATTTGCCGGCGTCAACGCCGCTCTCGCTCTGACTTTTTTCCTGCGACGCGCCATGGGGAAAAGGGCATTTACCTGCGGCGTTATTGTTATCTTCGGGCGTGCTCATTATCGGCTCCGTTGGCTCTTGGTTACCGGATTACAATAGCGGCACCGCTAAGCAAACTCTATCTGGAAAGACCAACGGTTTTGATAGCCGTTAGCTTTCAAATTTAGCTACCGCGATAGGTAGACCACGACCAGGGCGAGATCAGGAAAGGCAGGTGAAAATGGCTGCCCGCCTCGGCGATAATAAAGTCGATCTGCGCGGAGACGTAGAGCGCATCGCGCCCGTCCGCCGCAAAGTAGTCGCCAATTTCGGCGGTCAGCCGGTAGTGGCCCGGCGTCAGCGGCGCCGGGGTTAAATCGCCGATGCGTCCGTCGCTGTCCGTCGCGCCTTCGGCCACCGGCAGCCAGCCCTCTGGGCTGTTCTGCTCAAGAGAGATTGCGACGCCGACCGCCGGTTTGCCCAGCGCCGTGTCGAGAATATGGGTCGTAATGGTGCTCATGTCAGGCTCTCCTTCAGACGCAACAGGGTAATCTCCCGCAGCTGCTCCAGCGCTTCGCGCGCTTCAGTGGTGTCGTCATTTTCCAGCCGGCGCTGAAGCTGCGCCAGCATCTCCTCGCCGCTGCGCCCTTTGGCGCGGATCAGAAACACACGGCCAAACCGCGCCTCATAGGCCTGATTCCCCGCCTGCATCGCCAGCGTCAGCGCCGCGTCGGCGTCGCCCATAGCGGCCTGCTCCTGCCGCGACAGCGCCGCCTCTTTATCCGCGCCGCCTGCGCGTTCGCCGATGCGCGGGTGGGCGGCGAGCGCCAGGGCAAGATCGTCGCTCGTCCACCTCTGAGTCAGCCGCTCCGCCTCCGCCATTAGCGCTGCCAAAGAGGTAAAAGGCCGCGCGGCGATCAGCGCCTGCTGCCAGCGCGGGATCGCTACGCAGTGGGCAATGGCGGCCTGCGCCGCCGTCGCGGGCAGCGCGTTAAAGGTGGTCAGATTCATGGCGCGCCCCGCTGCGCCAGCTGGCACACGGCGTGCAGACAGGCGCGCACCGCCAGCGCCACGTCGCTCGTCATCACCGCTTCCGCCGGATGGTGGCTGATGCCGCGCTCGTTGCGCACAAAGAGCATGCCGACCGGCCAGCGCTCGGCGATAGCGATAGCGTCATGGCCCGCGCCGCTCGGCAGCGCCAGCGCGCGGCCCTGCACCGTCTCGACGGCGCTGCTCAGCGCCTGCTGGAGCTGGCTGTCGCAGGCGGTGGCGCTGATGCGGTAATACTCTTCCGCGTCAAAACGCAGCCCGCGCCGCAGCGCAATCGCCTCGCCCTGGGTCAGCAGGCTCGACAGCAGCCGCTCCAGCGGCAGATCCTGCGGGCCGCGCACGTCGAGCGACAGCGTGACCTCGCCGGGAATAACGTTGACCGCGCCGGGGGCGCAGTTCAGGGTGCCGACCGTCGCCACCAGCTGCGGATCCTGCTCGCGCGTGGTCGCCTCGACAAAGACCATCCACTCCGCCGCCGCCGCCAGCGCATCTTTACGGTGGGTCATCGGCACCGTGCCCGCATGCCCCGCCTCACCGGTAAAGCGGCAGCGCAGGCGGCGCGCGCCGTTGATGGCGGTGACCACGCCCAGCGCCAGCCCTTCCTGCTCCAGGCAGGGCCCCTGTTCAATATGCAGTTCAAGATAGGCGACGATGGCGTTAAGGTCACGGGCGGCGCGCGGGATCGCCCCGGCATCCAGCCCAACATCCGCCATCGCCTGGGCGACGGTAATCCCGTTGCCGTCGGGATGGGTGGTCCAGCTCTCTGGCCAGCTGCCGGCGATGCCGCGGCTGCCGAGCAGGGTTATGCCGAAGCGCGTGCCCTCTTCATCGCCGAAGCCGACAATCTCCACCGCCAGCGGCAGTCGCTGCCGCTGCTGGTGCAGCCACTGCACGGTCTCAATTGCGGTCAGCACGCCGAGCATGCCGTCGTAGCGGCCGGCGTTGCGCACCGTGTCGAGGTGGGAGCCGAGCAGCAGCGCGGGGGCGCCGTCGCTCGCCCCTTCGTAGCGGCCGCAGATATTGCCGACCTCATCCTGCCAGACGCGCATGCCCGCCTGCGCCATCCACTCGCCGACCTGCGCGTTGGCGCGCAGATGCTCCGGCGAGAGATAGACGCGCGTCAGCTGATCGGGCGATTCGCTGATCGCCGCCAGCGCGTCGCAGCGCGCCATTACGCGTTCGGCAGCCAGCTGCGCCTCAGCGGCGTTCATCATCATGCGCGGCTCCCGTAGTGATCCCAGGCGGCCTGCATCGCTGCGCCCTGGGTGGCGCGGAAGCCAACGTGCGTCAGCACCGCCTCCAGCGCCGCCAGCGTGGTCATTACGCAATCTTTGCGCGCGTTGAAGCCCATGGTGCCGATGCGCCACACTTTGCCGTGCAGCGGACCGAACGAGGTGCCAATCTCGATGCCGAAATCGTTCAGCATCAGCTGCCGCACCTGGTCGCCGTTGACGCCCTGCGGAATAATCACGCCGAGCACGTTGTTCATCTTGTGCTTCAGATCGCCGAAGGTTTCCAGCCCCATGCCCTGAATGCCCTTCAGCAGCGCGTCGCCGTGCAGCTTGTGGCGCGCGATGCCTTCGTCCAGCCCTTCCTGCAGGATCAGCCGTGCGCACTCGCGCGCGCCAAACAGCGCGGTGGTCGCCTCGGTATGGTGGTTGAGGCGCTCCGGCCCCCAGTAGTCCATGATCATGCCGAGATCGAAATAGTTGGAGTAGATCATCTCCTCTTCACCATCCTGATGGGCGGCGGTGCGGATCCCCTCTTCAACGCACTTGCGTCGGCGGATCGCCGCCTCCATCTGCGGGCTTAAGGTGATCGGCGACGTGCCGGACGGGCCGCCGAGGCATTTCTGCATGCCGGCTGAAACCGCATCCAGGCCCCAGGCGTCGGTCTCCAGCGCGTTGCCGCCGAGCGACGCGGTGGCGTCGGTGTAGAAGAGCACATCATATTTTTTGCAGATCGCCCCCAGCTCCGCCAGCGGTTGCAGCATGGTGGTCGAGGTGTCCCCCTGCACCGTCAGCAGCAGGCGCGGCTTCACGCGCTTAATCGCATCTTCGACCCGATCCGGCGTAAACACCTCACCCCAGGGCACCTCGATGGTGTGTACCTCGGCGCGGCAGCGGCGGGCGATCTCGCACAGCAGATGGCCGAAACGGCCGAATACCGGCACCAGCACCCGATCGCCGGGGCGGATCGCCGACAGCAGGATCGCCTCGATCCCGGCGCGCGAGGTGCCATCGATCAGCATCGTCCAGCGGTTTTCGGTGCGGAAGACGCCGCGATAGAGTTCCATCACCTCATTCATATAGTGGGTCATCGCCGGATCGTACTGGCCGATCAGCTGGGTCGACATGGCGCGCAGCACGCGCGGATCGGCGTTGATTGGGCCAGGCCCCATCAGCAGGCGCTGCGGCGGATTGATTTGCGGGTAGCGGTTTTCCATGTTGATTTCCTTACTAAATTAGAGTCGCACCGAGGAGATGAACTGCTTCAGCTCCGGCGTCTGCGGCGCGGCGAACAGGGTTTTGCTGCTGCCCTGCTCCCAGACGCGCCCCTGATGCATAAAGACCACGCGATCGCCGACGTCGCGGGCGAAGTTCATCTCGTGGGTGACCAGAATCAGCGTCATGCCTTCAGCGGCGAGCTGCTCCAGCACTTTCAGCACCTCGCCCACCAGTTCAGGATCGAGCGCCGAGGTAATCTCGTCGCACAGCAATACTTTTGGGTTCATCGCCAGCGCGCGGGCGATGGCGACACGCTGCTGCTGGCCGCCGGAGAGGCTGGACGGATAGTAGTCGAGGCGCTCGCCGAGGCCGACTTTCTCCAGCATCTGCGCCGCCAGCGCGCGGCACTCCGCCTCGCTTTTCTTTAATACGCGGCGCGGCGCCAGCATTACGTTTTCCAGCGCGGTCATATGTGGAAAGAGATTAAAATTCTGGAACACCATGCCGACCGAGCGGCTGATCTCACGCGCCTGGCTGTCACGGTCGGTAATGGTCATGCCGCCCAGCTTAATGCTCCCCTCCTGATAGCCTTCCAGTCCGTTCATGCAGCGCAGCAGCGTACTTTTACCGGAACCGCTGCGGCCGATAATGGAGATCACTTCGCCCATCTCAATATCGAGATTGACGCCTTTCAGCACGTGATTGTCGCCGTAGTACTTCTGTACCTGATTAATGGTGATGAGCGGCATGGAATTTTTTCTCCAGGTACTGGCTGTAGCGGGACAGCGGATAACACATCAGGAAGTAGCCCAGCGCGACCAGGCCAAACACCTTAAATGGCTGATAAGTCACGTTGTTCAAAATGGTGCCGGCTTTGGTCAGTTCGATAAAGCCGATAATCGAGGCGAGCGCGGTGCCCTTAATCACCTGTACCGCGAAGCCGACCGTTGGCGCGATAGCGATGCGGATCGCCTGCGGCGCGATCACCCGGCACAGCGTCTGGCCGAAGCCAAGGCCGAGACAGCGCGACGCCTCCCACTGCCCTTTCGGTAGCGCGCGAATGCTGCCGAACCAGATATCGAGCAGAAAGGCGCTGGTGTAGAGCGTCAGGGCGAGCGAGGCCGCCGTCCAGGGCGCAACGTCGATGCCAAACAGCCCGACGCCGAAGAAGGCAAGAAACAGCTGCATCAGCAGCGGCGTGCCCTGGAACAGCTCGGTGTAGCAGCGGATCAGCCGCGTCAGCCACTTACGCTGCAGCAGGCGCAACAAGAGCAGCGGCAGCGTTACCAGCGTGCCGCCGACAAAGGCGGTCAGCGACAGCAGCAGGGTCCAGCGCGCCGCCAGAAGCAGGTTGCGCAAAATGTCCCAGTCGGTAAAGGTCGTCATCATGCCTGCGCTCCAAAGCATTTTCGTCCCAGCGCCAGCAGCACCTGACGCATGGCGATCGATAACAGCAGATAGATCAGCGTGGTCACCAGGTAGACCTCGAAGCTTAAAAAGGTGCGCGACTGGATCAGGTTGGCGGCGAAGGTCAGCTCTTCATAGGAGACCTGCGATACCACCGAGGAGCCGAGCATCACGATAATGCACTGGCTGACCAGCGCCGGATAGATACGCTGCAGCGACGGCGGCAGCACCACGCGCAGAAAGGTTTGCGCGCGGGTGAGGCCCAGCACGCGCCCCGCTTCCCACTGCCCTTTCGGCGTCACCTGAATGCCGGCGCGGATAATTTCGGTGCTGTAAGCGCCGAGGTTAATCAGCATCGCCAGCAGCGCCGCCTCGCCCGCCGTCAGCTTCAGCCCCAGATTGGGCAGGCCGAATACGATAAAAAAGAGCTGCACCACGAACGGCGTGTTACGGATGATCTCAACGTAGAGGCCCCACAGGCGGCTGGCCCAGCTCGCTTTGCCGCTGCGCAGCGCCGCGCCGAGGATCCCCAGCCCAACGCCGCCGACGGTGGCCAGCACCGTCAGCTGGATCGTGACCCACAGCCCGGCGAGCAGCTCCGGCCAGTAAGGCCAGAGCGCAGGGAAATTAAGTTGCCCGAGCATAGCGCGACCTTATGCGCCGAGGCTGGCGGGCAGCGGCGCTTTCAGCCACTCTTCCGACAGTTTATTGAGCGTGCCATCTTTGATGCCCTGCTCAATCAGCGCGTCGACCTTCGCCTTCAGCGCCGGCTCCTCTTTTTTCAGGCCGATAAAGCAGGGCGAATCTTTCAGCATAAATTGCGCGACCGGCGCTTTTTGCGGGTTCTGACGGGCGATTGCCGCCACGACCAGGTTGCCGGTCGCTACATACTCCACCTGTCCGGAGAGATAGGCTGACAGCGTGGTGTTGTTATCTTCATAGCGTTTTACCTGCGCATCTTTCGGCGCAAGGCTGGTTAGCACCATATCTTCCACTGCGCCGCGCGTAACGCCGATGCTCTTGCCGCTCAGCGCCGCTGCATCTTTCAGCGTCTCGCCTTTCGGGCCGAAGACGCCGAGGAAAAACGGCGCATAGGCGCGGCTGAAGTCGATCACTTTTTCACGCTCCGGGTTTTTCCCCATACTGGAGATCACCAGATCGACCTTATCGGTTTGCAGATAGGGCACGCGATTGGCGCTGGTGACCGGCACCAGCTGCAACTTAAGTTTCATCTGTTTCGCGAGGTATTTCGCCGTATCGATGTCGTAGCCCTGCGGCTGCAGATCGGTGCCGACCGATCCAAACGGCGGGAAGTCCTGCGGCACCGCGACGCGCAGCACGCCTCGCTTCTCAATATCCTGTAGCTGATCTGCCAGCGCACTGCCGGTCTGAACCATAAGTAACGCCGCTGCCGCCACCGCCATTAACGCTTTTTTCATTATGCACCCCGGTAAGTTGACCTGAAACAAAAGATTCTTGTAAATGTGATTTGCAACTAATGTGCCAACCACGGCGGCGGTGGGTTTAGCGGCAAAAAGGGCTATTTTAAGGAAGAAAGGCGGCGTGTCGCCGCCTGGTGCACAGGGATCAAAATGAGGCAAAGCACCAAAAAGGTGCTCTTTAACGGTGCTCCAGCTCCTCCAGCTGCTGATAGAGATCGGCGATCTGGTGAATGCGCTGGCGGCCTTGCGTCAGCATTTCATGCAGCAGCGCATTGGTCAGCAGATTAATCAGGCTCATCGCCGAGGCGTAGCTGTCGAAGGCCGATACGCTGTCGAGCGGCGCGCAGAGCTGCCAGCGCGCCAGGCCGCTCATCGACTGCGCCTGTGGCTCGCACAGCGCCAGCAGCGGGATCTGCCGCTGCTGCAGCTGCTGCATCAGCGGGCGGATCAGGCGCGGACGACGGCGAAACGCCATCACCACCACCATATCGTCGGGGGTGATATCGACCACCTCTTCCGCCAGCGTCTGGCCCGGCTGCGGCAGGACCATAACGTCCCCGCGCGCCTGCAGCAGCTGCTGGCGCAGGTGCAGCGCCAGCGGCCAGGAGTTGCGCATGCCGATAACGAAAATGCGCTTCGCCTGGGTCATCTGCTGCACCGCCTCGCCGAACTGCTGCGCGTCAAGCGCGTTGACCCACTGCGTCAGGTTTGCCATCTCCTGCTTGTAGTGGCGCGCCAGCAGCGTATTGCCCTGCACCGCGTCGCGGTTATCGGTAAGCGGCATGCCGCTCTGGCGCAGGATGCGCAGCTCGTCGCGCATATCTTTATATTTGTCATAGCCCAGCCGGCGAAACAGGCGGCTGACGGTCGCCTTCGAGACGCCGCTGAGCCTCGCCAGTTCGGCGCTGTTATAGCTGATTAGATCGTCGAAATGGTCAAAGACGAAATCCGCAATGCGCTGCTCCTGCGGCGAGAGCTGCGGATAGTGGCTTCTGAGTCGTTCATCAAGCTGTTTCATGCGTCGTCCTGTAACTTTCGTTTCAGCAGAAGCTAGCATAATTCGATCCAGGTTACCGCCGCCGTGCGCGATGGCAAAAAACTGGAACGGCTCTTGCTTGGATCCCCGCTCTGTTACCCAATAAGACATCTCATTATGATTCAGAGCAATATGGCCCCGCTGGGCATGGCGGTGGCGCCGCACCATCTCGCAAGCGAGAGCGCGCTGGCGGTACTGCGCGACGGCGGCAACGCCATCGAGGCGATGGTCGCCGCCGCCGCGACCATCGCCGTGGTCTATCCCCATATGAACGGCCTCGGCGGCGACGGCTTCTGGCTGGTGCTGCCGCCCAGTGGCGATCCCGTGGCTATCGACGCCAGCGGCGCGGCGGGTGCGCTGGCGCATCCCGATTTCTATCGCGGCGCAAGCGCCATCCCCCATCGCGGTCCAGCGGCCGCGTTAACGGTGGCTGGAACGGTAAGCGGCTGGCAGGAGGCGCTGACCCTCTCCGGCGAGCTGGGCGGCACCCCGCTGCCGCTGCCGCGCCTGCTGCGCGACGCTATCCGCTACGCCGCCGACGGTATTCCGGTTACCGCCTCGCAGGCGGCCGCCACCGCCGCCAAGCGGCACGAGCTGGAAGATCAGCCGGGATTTGCCGCGACCTTTCTGCCCGACGGCGAGCCGCCGCGTGAAGGCAGCCGCTTTACCCAGCCGGCGCTGGCGCAGACCCTCAGCCTGCTGAGCGAGCAGGGGCTGGACAGCTTCTATCGCGGCGAGCTGGCGCACCATCTGGCGCGCGAAATGTCGGCGCTCGGCATGCCGGTGACGCTGGCGGATCTGCAGCAGCAGCGCGCGCGTCGCTGCGCCCCGCTGCATGTGGCGCACAGCGAAGGCGACCTGTGGAATATCGCACCGCCGACTCAGGGACTGGTATCGCTGGCGATCCTCGGCATTACCGACGCGCTGGCGATGGCGCAGGCTGACGAGGCGCAGACGGTGCACCGCATTGTCGAAGCGACGAAAAAAGCCTTTGCGCTGCGCGACGCCCATCTTACCGATCCGCGCCATATGACCTGCGAGGCGCAGTCGCTGCTGACTCAGGATCATTTCGCCACGCTGGCGAGCCAGATTAGCGAGACGCAGGCCGCGCCCTGGGGCGCTGGCCGCGGCCCCGGCGACACGGTGTGGATGGGGGTGATGGACAGCAGCGGCCTCGCCGTCTCCTTTATTCAGAGCATCTATCACGAGTTCGGCAGCGGCGTGGTCATCCCCGGCACCGGCATCACCTGGCAGAATCGCGGCGCGGCTTTTAGCCTCGACGCGGATCATCTGCTGGCGCTGGCACCGGGCAAACAGCCGTTTCACACCCTTAATCCCGCCGCCGCGCGCCTGAAGGATGGCCGCACGCTGGTCTATGGCGCAATGGGCGGCGACGGCCAGCCGCAAACGCAGGCGGCAATTTTTACCCGCCATGTGATTCAGGGCATGCCGCTGCAGCAGGCGGTGAGCGCCCCCCGCTGGCTGCTGGGCCGCACCTGGGGCCAGTCCTCCGACTCGCTCAAGCTGGAGGGCCGCTTTGCGCCGGAAACCGTCGCCAGGCTGCAGCAGCTGGGGCACGAGGTCGAGCTGCTGCCCGACTTCAGCGAGGCGGTAGGCCACGCGGGCGCTATCGTGCGCCATATCAACGGCATGCTGGAAGGCGCATGCGATCCGCGCAGCAACGGCAGCGCGAGCGGATTCTGACAGGAGAAAACAGAGATGGATCAGACAACAGACTGGGTGCGCTATCTGGCGCAGATGGAGCAGCTGCTGGCGCTGGAGCTGGACGACTCGCGTCGCGCCGAGCTGGTTATTCAGCTTGAGCGCATCGCCGCGCTGGCGGCACCGCTGATGGCGTTTCCCCTCGATGAGCGGCTCGAAGTGGCGGGAGTGTTTCATCCATGAACCTGAGCGAACTCTCTCTCCGGGCGCTGCAGCAGGCGATTCAGCGCGGCGAGATCGGCGCGCGCGAGGTCGCGCAGCAGACCCTGCAGGAAATTGAACGGCACCAGGTGATTAACGCCTGGACCGAGATCACCGCCGACCGCATGCTGCGCGAGGCGGACGCCATCGACGCGCAGCGACGCCGCGGCGACGATCTGCCGCCGCTGGCGGGCATTCCCTATGCGGTGAAGAACCTGTTCGACGTGGCGGGTCACACCACGCTGGCGGGCGCCGCCCTGTTTCAGGATCGCCCGGCGGCGACGCAGGACGCCTGGGCGGTCAGCCGCCTCAGCCGCGCCGGCGCGCTACTCTCCGGTATGCTGAATATGGACGCCTACGCCTATGGATTCACCACTGAGAACAGCCACTTCGGCGCGACGCGCAACCCGCACGATCTGGCGCGCGTGGCGGGCGGATCGTCGGGCGGCTCCGCGGCGGCGGTCGCCGCTGGCCTGGTGCACTTTGCGCTCGGCACCGATACCAATGGATCGATCCGCGTGCCCGCGTCGCTGTGCGGCACCTTTGGCCTGAAGCCAACCTTTGGCCGCCTGTCGCGCAGCGGCAGCCACCCCTTTGTCGCCAGCCTCGATCATATCGGCCCCTTTGCGCGCCGCGTCGAGGATCTGGCGCTGGTCTACGACATGCTGCAGGGCCACGATCCGCAGGACGCCTTTCAGGCCAACCGGCCCGCCGATCCGGCGCAGGTTGGACTGGAGGTGACGGGCCAGCGCTGCGCGCTGCTGGGCGGCTTTTTCTCCACCTGGTGCGACGACGACGCGCGCGATGCGCTGGCCCGGGCCGCGCGGGCGCTGGATATCCATGATGAGGTAACGCTGCCGGAGGCGGAGCTGGCGCGATCGGCGGCCTTTATCCTGACCGCCTGCGAAGGCGGCAATCACTATCTGCCCGCGCTGCGCGCCTCGCCGGCGCGCTTCGAGCCCGCCTCGCGCGAGCGGCTGCTGGCGGGCTCGATGCTGCCCGCCGCCTGGTACGTACAGGCGCAGCGCTTCCGCCGCCATTTCCAGCAGCAGGTATTGCCGCTGTTTGAACGCTTCGACGTGCTGATCGCGCCCGCTACCCCCTGCACCGCGCCGCGTATCGGCCAGGAAAGCATTCGCGTTAACGGCACCGATCTGCCGTCGCGCGCCAGTATGGGCATGCTGACGCAGCCGATCTCCTTCCTGGGCCTGCCGGTGTGCAGCGTGCCGCTGGCGACAAAGAGTGGACTGCCGATCGGGCTTCAGCTGATTGCCGCGCCCTTTAACGAAGCCGCCGCGCTGCGCGTCGCCTTCGCCCTTGAGCAACAGGGTATTACCCTGGCGCCTGCCTCTATGGATAAAACTGATGCAAACTGAAGAGATTAATTTACCGCAGGTGCTGGCGGAGCTTACCGCCGCTTTTTACCGCTACGAGCAGGCGCTGGTGAGCAATGATATCGCGACGCTCGACGCGCTCTTCTGGCACGATGAACGCACCGTACGCCTCGGTGCGGGCGAGAACCTCTACGGCATTGAGCAGATCCGCGCCTTTCGCGCCCAGCGTCCCGCCGCCGGACTGGCGCGCACCCTGCGCAACACCGTCATCACCACCTTCGGCGAAGACTATGGCGTTTGCAGCACCGAGTTCACGCGTGAAGGCTCGACGAAAACTGGCCGTCAGCAGCAGAGCTGGGTCAGGCTGCCGCAGGGCTGGCGCATCGTCGCCGCACAGGTGAGCCTGATGAGCGAAAGCTGAGGCTAGCGGGCGCGCTGCGCCTGACGCTGCGCCGCAATCGCTTCGGCGCGCTGCAGCAGCTGCTGGAGATCATCTTCATCGATATCCAGCAGTTGGCCGCTTTCCAGCGCCTGGTGCAGATCGTCGCGGGTAATCGGCACATCCAGCGCCACCGGCTCGGGCTTCGCTTCGGCAGCGGCCAGCGGATGCGGATAGCGACGGCCCGCCAGGTTGTTGAAGATAATCGCCAGCAGCGCCAGGCAGAGAGAGTTAAGCAGGATCGGCGTCAGAATATAGTGATAGCCCAGCTGATGGACGTTGCCGCCGCCCAGAATGGCGGTCAGCGCCACCGCGCCGCTGGGTGGATGCAGGCAGCGCAGCTGAAACATGACGGCGATCGCCAGGCAGGCGGCGACGCCGCAGGCCAGCGGTGCATAAGGTATGGTCATGGCCGCGGTTACGCCAATTGCCGCCGCCACCATATTGCCGCCGACAATCGACCAGGGCTGCGCCAGCGGGCTGTTGGGTATGCCAAACAGCAGCACCGCAGAGGCGCCCATCGGCGCGACAAACCACAAATTAACCTGCCCCAGCAGCCAGTGGCTGATAAGGCTGGTGATCGTCAGGCCCAGCCCGGCACCCGCGCTGGCAATCACTATCTCTTTTTTTGCCACCGGCAGCGGATGCGGCCAGAAGCGGGCAAAAAAGGTGCGCAGCGCGCCTCTCTCCTTTGCCTGACGCGTTTCACTCATCTTCACAACGTGTATTCATCAGAAAAATTACAGAAGCGGCGATTGTCGCCGATCGATTTAGCGCTAACAACCCGGCCCGGGCAGCGTGGCCAGGATTCGGAATAGTGCCCAGGGCTGGCGCGACGCCAGCCCCAGAGGCTATTTGACAACCGGACTCTTTTTCAGCGACAGCGCAGAGAGGAATGCGTCGTCGAGCTGCAGATGCTGCGCCACCAGCTCGCGCGGCGTGCTGGCGAGCCATTGATTAAGGGAGATATCGGCGTAGTAATCGCTTTTAAACAGCTCCAGGAACCGCAGCGGCCCGCTGCCGGTATTCTCGATATAGTGCCCCATGGCAAAGGGCACATAGCCGACGTCGCCCGCTCGATAGTCAAAGGTTCTCGCCTGGCCCGATGAGGCGAATACGCCCATACGCCCCTCGCCTGCCAGATAGTATTGCCACTCATCGTTGTTGGGATGCCAGTGCAGTTCGCGCATGCCGCCCGGCGCTATCTCTACCAGCGCGGCGGCGATGGTTTTTGAGATCGGAAAGGTCGAGGAGTCGGTGATGCGCACCGTGCCGCCCGGCGCGTTAATCGGCGTCTGCGCCAGCATATGATGGGTGAATACGCGCTTAGCTTTTGGCGCGCCCCTGATGGCGTCCGCGCCCAGGCTGCCCGGCACCTTACCGGCAAAAATATACTCATCGTCCGGGGATGGCAGCTTTGCAAAGGAGGAGACCGGCACGCTGAAATTTTTCGCCAGAATTTCCGGCGGAATATGCCTGAACCAGTCGGACAAAAGAAAGGTGCTGTCTTCATCGAAGCCGCCATCGTCAAAAGCCAGCAGAAACTCACAGCCGTCTGGCCCCAGCCCCTGAATTGAGTGCGGTATGCCCGGCGGAAAGTACCAGAGGTCGCCCACCCCGATATCGTCCACAAACCAGCCGCCGTCGGTATCGAAGGCGGTGACGCGCGCGTTGCCGAAGGTCATATAGGCCCATTCACCCTCTTTGTGCCAGTGCAGCTCGCGGATGCCGCCCGCATTCAGGCGCATATCGACCCCGGCGATGGTGGTGGAGATGCCCAGCTCGCGCTGCGTCACCTGTCGCGTCCAGCCGCCGCTGCCTTTGCGCACGTGCGCGTCGCTGAAAGAGAAGCGCAGGTTAGGCAACGTGCCGCTGTCGGTGGCGGGCGGATCGACGATATCGGGGTTTTGCGCCTCACGCGCCGGATCGTGCGGGCCGGGATCGCGCGGCGTACCGGCGGGCCAGGCGGTAATAACGTCATGGGCGTGGACCTGGCCTGCCGCCAGCGCCACCGTGCCGCCCGCCGCGAACGCCATAAAGTTTCTGCGGGAAAGTTTGCTCATAAAACCATTCCTTTTTCCGTGATTGACCTGGAATAGCTATACGCGCAAAGGGGAATGCTGGCGGCAGGCAAGATGTAACAGTTGAACAGGCGGCAGGTATAATTAGCCTTGTTAATCAATTTTGCTGCGCAAATATTTTTATTTCATTTAGCTGAGGTTAAAAAATAGCAGCAGAATCGGCTTTTTCACACGCACGATTCGTTAACGGTTGCGGAGATGCATTAATATTCCTGCTAAATAATCCGTTACATATTTTTAACAAGGAGGTGCAGCAAAACGCGGCCGTGCGGCCGCGTCGGTTAGCCTCAGGGCTGCGGCGCAGGGTGCGTGGCGGCCCAGTGATCGGCGATCTGCTGACGGGTACAGATCCAGACGTCGTTATACTGCTGGATATGGTCGAGGAAGTTCTGCAGCGCTTTGAATTTGCCGGGGCGACCCAGCAGGCGACAGTGCATGCCGACCGACATCATCTTCGGCTGGGTTTCTCCCTCTTCATAGAGAACGTCAAAGGTGTCGCGCAGGTAGGTAAAGAACTGTTCGGCGGTGTTGAAGCCCTGCGGCGTGGCGAAGCGCATATCGTTGCACTCCAGGGTGTAGGGAATGACCAGGTGCGGCTTCACGGTACCGTCCTGACAGGTGACCTGGGTCCAGAACGGCAGATCGTCCCCGTAGTAGTCGCTGTCGTAGCTGAAGCCGCCCTGCTCGACCACCAGCCGCCGCGTATTGGGGCTGTCGCGCCCGGTGTACCAGCCGGTGGGCGCTTTGCCGAACAGATCGGTGAGCACGTCGACCGCCTGCTGCATATGCTGGCGTTCGGTTTTGGCGTCCATCGACTGATAGTGGATCCAGCGCCAGCCGTGGCTCACCACATCGTAGTCAGCCTGTTTGATCGCCTCGACGATCTCCGGATGACGCGCCAGCGCCATCGCGACGCCAAATACCGTCAGCGGCAAACCGCGCTTCTGGAATTCGCGGTGGATGCGCCAGAAGCCGGCACGCGAACCATATTCGTAAAGCGAGTCCATCGACATATGGCGATCGGGATAGCTGGCCGCCCCGATGATATCGGAGAGGAACTGCTCGGATCCGGCATCGCCGTGCAGCACGTTGTTCTCTGCGCCCTCTTCATAGTTGAGCACGAACTGCACCGCCACGCGCGCCTTGTTCGGCCAGGCGGCATGCGGCGGCGTGGCACCGTAGCCGATCAGATCGCGCGGATAGTTTTTGTTGAAGCTGTACTCTTTCTTTTCTGCACTATCCATTCATCAATTCCTGTTTCATTACGACAAGGTTCCGTTAGTTTAGATGCTGAAACGCGCCTGAGAGAGGTTTCGCAATCGGCCAGTCGAGATCGCCCTGTTTGCTGGTGCCAAAGCCAAGCGCCACCAGCGCCTCTACCATTTTCACCGCCGCACTGACGCCGTCGATAACCGGCATGCCCAGCTCCTGCGTCAGCTCGCGCGCCAGCGTCGCCATCCCGCCGCAGCCCAGCACGATCGCGCCGCTGCCATCCTGTCGCTTCGCCTGCAGACACTGCTGGCGCACCTTCTCCTGCGCCACACCTGAGCCATCTTCCAGCGCCAGCACCGGCAGGTCGATGGCGTGCAGCGCGGCGCAGTGGTGGGTAAAGCCGTACTGCTGCAGCAGATGGCGCGCGATAATCAGCGTGCGCGGCAGCGTGGTGACGATGGAAAAGCGCGTCGCCACCAGCGTCGCGGTGTGCATCGCCGCTTCGGCAATGCCAATAACCGGCCCGCTGGCCAGCTCGCGCGCCGCCAGCAGGCCAGGGTCGCCAAAGCAGGCAATCACGTGGCCGCTGACGCCCTGCGCTTTGCCGCGCTTTACCTGCTCCAGCACGCCAATCGCCGCGATCGCCTCATCAAAGTGCCCTTCTATCGACGGCACGCCCTGCGTGGGCGACACCGCGAGGATCTCGGTGCCTGGCGCGGCCACCGCGCGCGCCGCCGCGCCGATGGTCTCCGTCATCGCCTGGCTGGTGTTGGGGTTGATCACCTGAATCAGGCTCATAATGTCACCTCTTTATGACGGGCAAATAACCGCGAGAAATCGGGCAGCGTTTCGCCGCTGCGTTCAAAGTGCAGGCTGGAGACGATATGGTCGAAGTGGTGCTGCAGCACCTGGGTCAGCGCGGCGAGATCGCCATCGCGCAGACAGGCCACCAGCCGGTCGTGGTCGTCGCAGCGGCAGCCCTGCTGCCAGGGCGCGCCCCAGGCGGCGATCACCAGCGAGGAGCGCTGCGTCAGGCGCGTAACCAGTTCAGTCAGGACCTGATTGCCCGCAATCGCCTGCAGTTCAATATGGAAGGCGGCGGAAAGGCGAATTGCCGCCGCGCCGTCGCGCGCGTCGTGCGCCCGCTGCTCTTCGGCGATGCGCTGCGTGAGTCCCGCCAGATGGGGCGGCTGCAGATGCGCCAGTACGGCGGGCAGATTGGCGCACTCGATCAGCGCCCGGGTGCGGAAGATATCACGCGCTTCGTCAACGCCGGGCGTCGCCACCTGTGCACCGCGCCTGGGCAACAGCGTGACCATCTGCACTGCGGCGAGGCGCTGCAAGACTTTACGAATGCCGGTGCGGCTGACGCCGAATACCTCCGCCAGCGCCTCCTCCGGCAGTTTGCTGCCGGGCGGCAGCTGATGCTCGACGATGGCGTTCATCAACGCCTGATAGATAGGTTCGTCTTTATCCCCGAGATCGGCGGCCAGCGTCTGACCTGTCTCACTTCTCATATCGGACTCCCTTTACGCGCTGTGTGCCAACATCGTATACGCGAACACTTTTTTTTGTATACAAGATTTCAATTCTGGCCTGGATCCTGCAACAGCTTTTTACGTTGCTATGACCGTTAACCCTGGTAAAAAGGAGCAGGTTTCATGCCAAACCCTCAAAAAAGTGTTTCTGCGTCGGCCGCTGAAGCCCGCGCGCGCTACAGTCCCCGCCTGACCAATGAGGATCTGGCGCCGACGCGCCAGCAGAACTGGACGTGGTACAACATCTTCTCGTTCTGGATGTCGGATGTGCACAGCATGGGCGGCTATGTGGTCGCGGCCAGCTTTTTCACCCTTGGCCTGGCGAGCTGGCAGGTGCTGATTTGTCTGCTGGCGGGGATCTGCATCGTGCAGCTCTGCGCTAACCTGGTGGCGAAGCCGAGCCAGATGGCGGGCGTGCCCTATGCGGTGATCAGCCGTCAGGCGTTTGGCGTCTTCGGCGCCAATATTCCGGCGGTCATTCGCGGGCTGATCGCCTTCGCCTGGTACGGTATCCAGACCTATCTGGCCGCCAACGCGCTGATGCTGGTGCTGCTGAAGTTCTTTCCGACGCTGGCGTCGATGACCCACGCCAGCTGGCTGGGCCTGTCGCTGCTCGGCTGGTGCTGCTTCGGCGTAATGTGGCTGCTGCAGGCGATGGTGTTCTGGCACGGCATGAGCGCCATTAAGCGCTTTATCGACGTGGCGGGTCCCGCGGTCTATGTGGTCATGGTGGCGCTGGCGGGCTGGATTGTATACAAGACCGGCTTCGACGGTATCTCTTTTACCCTGGCGAGCAAATCATTAAGCGCAGGCGAACAGAGCTGGCAGATGATTACCGCCACCGCGCTGGTAGTCTCCTACTTCTCCGGGCCGCTGCTCAACTTCGGCGACTTCTCGCGCTACGGCAAAAGCATGGGGGAGATCCGTCGCGGCAACCGCTGGGGCCTGCCCTTTAACTTTTTGCTCTTCTCGGTGGTCACGGTGGTGATCGTCTCCGGTACTCAGTCGCTGTTCGGCAAGATGATTACCGATCCCATCGAGACCGTCAGTATGGTAGGCAATGATGTGGCGGTCGCGATTGGGCTGCTGACTATGATCACCGCCACCATCGGCATTAATATCGTGGCGAACTTCGTCTCGCCCGCGTTCGATTTCTCTAACTGCTCGCCGCAGAAAATCAGCTTCCGCACCGGCGGCATGATTGCCGCGGTCGGCTCGGTGCTGCTGACGCCGTGGAACCTGTTTCAGTCGCCGGAGCTGATCCACTATACCCTTGACGTTCTGGGCGCCTTTATCGGCCCGCTGTTCGGCATTCTGCTGGCGGATTTCTACCTGATTAAACGCAGCCGCGTCTCAGTTGACGATCTGTTCGATGCGACGCCGCAGGGGCGCTACTGGTATCGCAGCGGCTTCAACCCGAAAGCGATCGCCGCGCTGCTGCCGTCGGTGATCATTGGGCTGATTATCAGCTTTGTGCCGTCGCTGCATGAGGTTGCCAACTTCAGCTGGTTTATCGGCGCGGCGCTGGGGGCTGGATGCTATCGCTATCTGGCGCGCCATGAGCGCGAAGCGGGCGCAGCGCAGCCTTTCGCCGGCGGCGTTGCAATGCAGAAAGAGTAAAAGCTGAGGCGTCAGAAAAGCAAAAGGCCGATTCATTGCTGAATCGGCCTTTCTGAAGAGTTGGCGGTGCGGACGGGACTCGAACCCGCGACCCCCGGCGTGACAGGCCGGTATTCTAACCGACTGAACTACCGCACCGCGCTGTGTTCCCCGTCGGGAACGAGGCGCATATTAATGGCCGCCCGAGACCCCGTCAACGCTTTTTATCGCCGCGCCGCGCGTTTGCTGTTTTTTTACGCTTAACGCTGATTTAACCAGCGAAACCCTGTCGGTTAACCGCGCCACAGGCAGCTTCCGCCCTTTTTCATTACCAGATCGAGGCGCGACTCATGCGCCATCACCTCTTCGTCCGACGCCGCCACCACGCGCAGCGCCGACGCGGGTCGAACGATACGCTGGATGGTTTCGCCTTCGTTCTGCTGCGCACCGTCCCCTTCCTGGGAGAACGCCAGCAACGTCTGGCCGCCGGTCATCGCCAGGAAGACTTCCGCCAGAATTTCGGAGTCGAGCAATGCGCCGTGCAGCGTACGCTTGCTGTTGTCGATCTCATAGCGCGAGCAGAGTGCGTCCAGGCTGTTGCGCTTGCCCGGGAACATCTTGCGCGCCATTGCCAGGCTGTCGGTGACATGGCAGAAGGTTTCGGTTTTCCCAATGCCGCGGTTCAGCATGGAAAACTCGTAGTCCATAAAGCCGATATCAAACGAGGCGTTATGGATCACCAGCTCGGCGCCGCGAATATAGTCGAGGAATTCATCTGCAATGTCGGCGAAGGTTGGCTTATCGGCGAGAAACTCATCCGCAATGCCGTGCACGCCGAACGCTTCCGGGTCCACCAGCCGATCGGGCCGCAGATAGATATGGAAGTTGTTGCCGGTCAGGCGACGGTTCACCACCTCTACCGCACCAATTTCAATGATGCGGTGACCTTCGTAATGCACACCGATCATGTTCATGCCGGTGGTTTCAGTATCGAGTACGATCTGGCGGTTATTTGCAGTGCTCATAGGATTCGTTTTATGTCAGACTTGGCGTTTTTCTCAGAAGGGAGTCTACCAGAGATGCGCAAGCAGGTAGAAATATTCACCGACGGATCCTGTCTAGGCAATCCCGGTCCCGGCGGCTATGGCGCGATTTTGCGCTACGGCCAGCACGAAAAGCAGTTCAGTGCGGGCTATCGGCTCACCACCAATAACCGCATGGAGCTGATGGCGGCCATCGTGGCGCTGGAGGCGCTAAAAGAGCCTTGTCACGTCGTGCTGAGCACCGACAGCCAGTATGTGCGCCAGGGCATTACCAGCTGGATCCATAACTGGAAAAAGCGCGGCTGGAAAACGGCGGATAAAAAGCCGGTGAAAAACGTCGATCTCTGGAAGCGCCTCGACAGTGCGCTGGCCGGGCATGAGATCCAGTGGGAATGGGTTAAAGGCCATGCCGGCCATCCGGAAAACGAACGCTGCGACGAGCTGGCGCGCAGCGCGGCGTCCCATCCGCAGTCAGAGGATATCGGCTACAAGGTCGAGTCCTGATCTTTCGCCGCGCGGAACTGCCGCGTGGCGTTTACCGCCGGACGCAGATGCCCCTGAGAGAGCGACTTTTTCGCTTTGGTCGGCGTCAGCGGGAAAGTGCGCTTGCGCGCCACGACGATATTCAGACAGCCCAGCGCAGGCAGATGCGCGCTGATCACCTTGCCGCCCTGCCGATGCCAGGGCACCACCTGAAAACGGGTGCGGAATACCACTTCGTAATTCAGCAGGCTCAGCCAGTCAAGCAGGCGCATCTGGCTAAACATCCGTCCGCTCCATGGCGCTTTGCGCTGAATGCCGGGCAGCGCTTTAGTGATGCCCAGCAGCGAGAAGGGATTAAAGCCGCTGATAATCATCCAGCCGTCGTCAATCAGCACGCGATCCACTTCGCGCAGCACCCGGTGTGGGTCCTGGCTCCACGCCAGGGTATGCGCCAGCAGACAGGCGTCGATAGACTTGGATTCAAACGGCAGCTGTGTCGGATGCGCCAGCACCTGCAGCAGCTCGCCTTCGCTGCCGACGTTGACCTGATGTGAAATAGCACAGTGTTCGGTGTTGATTTCTGCACTAAGGTTGCCAAGCTTAAGCATATGAAAGCCATAAAGCTTTCCCAGGTAGGGCTGAAGCTGCTGAGTCAGCGCATCGCGGAAATAGTCTCCCCATGGCATATCGCGCCAGGAGTGCGGCGCGGTCAGAATCTGGCGTGTTTTAGCGCGCTTCATGCTTTACCATCTTCCTTTTCTAACGGCCTGCGAGAGGTGATTATGAATCTTACCAGTATTCCTGCGCTACAGGATAACTACATCTGGACGCTGAACGACGAGGCCGGCAACTGCCTGATTGTCGATCCCGGCGAGGCGCAACCCGTGCTGGAGAAAGTCTACGCGAACGGCTGGAAACCGGCGGGAATTTTGCTGACCCACCATCATCACGATCACGTCGGCGGCGTACAAGCCCTGCTGGAAAAATTTCCCGGCATTGAGGTTTTCGGTCCACAGGAGACGGAAGATAAAGGCGCGACCAGGGTGGTTAGCGAAGGGGATACGGTGTCGCTGCTGGGTATGCGCTTCAGCGTAATCCATACGCCTGGTCATACTTTAGGACATATCTCATATTACAGTGCGCCTTATCTTTTCTGTGGCGACACAATGTTTTCCGGCGGCTGCGGGCGTCTTTTTGAAGGCACAGCAGAGCAAATGTACGAATCTTTTCAAAAGCTTGATCAGCTTCCCGGCGACACGCTGGTCTGCTGCGCGCATGAGTACACTTTATCCAATTTGAAGTTTGCTGCGGCTATTCTGCCTCATGACCCGCAAATTATGGCCGAATATCAGAAAATTAAGGACTTACGCGCCAAAAACGGCATTACTTTACCCACAAAACTGGCGCACGAACGGCAAATAAATTTATTTTTGCGTACGCAAGATCCTGATTTACAAAGAGCATTGAACATAAATTTAACACCCGACCACATATGGGACACATTTGCCCTTTTACGTGAGAAGAAGGACAAGTTTTGATTTTTCGGGTTGTGTTGTGACAAGGGGTCACGTATAGTTGCTCGTCTTTTAAGCGAACTATTGACACACACATGAAGGCTAAAGCGATATTACTCGCCTCGGTCTTGCTGGTGGGATGTCAGGCATCACGGAATGACGCCAATATCCCCGAACAGCATGCACAGAGTCTGTCTTCAGCTGGTCAAGGTGAAAATGGAAAGTACGGTGATCGAATGTTGTCGCCGCGATGGCAGGAAGATGGAACTGGCCTCGCAGAAGATACCGATCTCTGGAGTTTCATTAGTGACGAGTTGAAGATGGGGATTCCGGAAAACAGCCGGATCCGCGAACAAAAACAAAAGTACTTAAAAAATAAGAGCTATCTCCACGATGTAACATTACGGGCAGAGCCGTACATGTACTGGATAGTCGAGCAGATACATAAACGTAAGATGCCGATGGAACTGGTACTGCTACCCATAGTGGAGAGCGCTTTTGACCCTCATGCAACCTCATCAGCCAATGCCGCCGGCATCTGGCAGATTGTTGCAACAACGGGCAAAAACTATGGTTTGAAACAAAACCAGTGGTACGACGGGCGCCGCGACGTGGTGGCCTCGACCAAAGTTGCGCTGGATATGATGCAGCGTCTGAACAAGATGTTTGACGGCGACTGGTTGCTGACCGTTGCTGCTTATAACAGCGGTGAAGGACGCGTATTAAAGGCGATTAAACAGAACAAGGCGCGCGGAAAGCCCACCGACTTCTGGAATCTGTCGCTGCCGCGCGAGACTACGGTTTACGTACCGAAAATGTTGGCCTTGAGCGAACTGCTGAAGAACAACAAGCGCTACGGTATTAAACTGCCGACGCCTGACGAAAGCCGCGCACTGGCGCGCGTTGAAGTCGGTCAGCAGATGCAGTTGACGCAGGCTGCCGAAATGGCGGGTATGTCGCTTAGCAAGCTCAAGAGCTTCAATACCGGCTATAAGAAAGGGGCTACCGCGCCCAACGGACCGCAGTACATCTTAGTGCCTAAGTCCCACGTGGCGAAGCTGCGTAGCTCGCTGGCTTCCGGCGATATCGCTGCGGTACAGCCAACGCAGCTGGCAAAAGCCAGCGCGGCTGGCAGCAGCTACAAAGTGCGTCGCGGTGATACGCTTTCCGGCATCGCCAGCAAACTGGGCGTCAGCGTTGCGTCGCTGAAGCAGCAGAATAATTTGCAGGGCGCCAGCCTTCGCACCGGTCAGACGCTGACCGTCGGCGAGAGCGGCACGAGCCTGGCTGATAATAGCAACAGCATCACCTATCGCGTGCGTAAAGGTGATTCTCTTGCCAGTATTGCAAGGCGCCACGGCGTCGATATCAAAGATGTGATGCGATGGAATACGGTCCTGAGCAGCGCGAAAGATATCCAGCCTGGTGACAGGCTAACGCTCTACGTAAATAATAACGCGTCGCCTGATACCTGATGCGTTGAAAAGGCCAACAATTGTTGGCCTTTTTTACATTTCTGCCCCCTTCCCTCTCCCCCTGTTCTCATTCTTAAGCGTCGAGCGATACGCCCTTTTCCCGCATTTGTCTCCCTGATGCTGACAGGCTATAGATGACGGAAATGAAAGTCAGAGAGACAGGGATTGCATTGAGGCGGATGGGGTCGCCTTCTCACGCGAGTGAGGCGGAGAAGGCTACGGGACGCCGTAACGAGCAGAGAGGTCAGCGTGCGGCGTTAAACTCTACCAGCAGGGGATTATGGTCCGAGGCGCGCGTAACCAGCACTGAGGCGCGGCTGACGTTCATATCGCGATAGAAGACGAAGTCCAGCGGGCGGCCAAAGGCTTTACGTCGATGATCGTCGGTAAATTTCACCTCTTTTAGCGTCATTTCGCGCGCGAACCGGTAGAGCGCGTGGATACGCTGGCGGCTCCAGGCGTTGAAATCGCCCGCCATGATAACCGGCCCTTTGTGATGGAGGATCTGCTCGCCTATGGGGCCCAGCTGTTTGCTGTAGACATCGATGCCGAGGCTGAAATTGACCGCATGAACATTGACGACCATCAGCATTTCTCCGGTCGGCAGCGGATAGGCGGTGACCAGCGCCGATTTAGCCAGCCTCAGCAGCGGCTCTCGCTCGCGCAGCGGGCAGCAGTAGACCGGATGGGCAGAAGCCAGCGTCATCACGCCAGAGGGGTGCTGCGGCAGCACAAAGGCGGGAACCTGATCGGCGGCCAGGTAGTTGCTGGTTGCAAACTGCACCAGCTCAGGCGTGGTTTGCGCCTCCTGTAGCAGCACCAGGTGCGCGTCTTTGCCGAATCCCTGTAATACGGACATCCAGTCGGCACGCTGCTGCTTGAAGATATTCCAGACCAGCACTTTGAGATGGGCATCAGGCGACAGTGGCGCCCCTGGCGGCAGCGCCTGGCCAAGATGCAGCATAGCGCCCGGCGGAAAGATCTGTTCGACCGGCTGACCCGCGACATAGCGCATTGCATAAGTTTTTTTTCGCACGTTATTGCCCAATTCCTTCCGTACCCGTTGCACCTGTCTGTTATAGGGATTTTAGTCGGGGGATTCAATCGGTGTTGATAATTGTCAGAATCATCGCGTGCGGTGATCTTTTTTTCGGAAAAGAAAAAGCCCTGACTTCTCAGTCAGGGCTTCTCTGTTAGGTGGCGGTGCGGACGGGACTCGAACCCGCGACCCCCGGCGTGACAGGCCGGTATTCTAACCGACTGAACTACCGCACCACCGAATACTGCTGCTACCAGCGGGGTCTCGCTGATAACCGGTGTCAC